>Ga0307509_10000086_pt1 | contig 128783 bp, 96 predicted proteins | sample 10_EM_MG_FD_202245 | JGI IMG/M metagenome (GOLD analysis project Ga0307509, IMG submission 202245) | Populus trichocarpa ectomycorrhiza microbial communities from riparian zone in the Pacific Northwest, United States - 10_EM | ecosystem: Host-associated > Plants > Roots > Unclassified | place... | reverse complement strand
CGTAGGAGCCGAGGATCACGCGTCCGGATTATGCCGCGTAAGAAATTGCGTCTTCGACGAGAACCACTGGGCTACGCGGCATAACCCGGTACGCGGCATAATGTTCATTATGCCGCGCGCGGCATAACGAGCATACACAGATAATATTAGATAGCTCGTGGCGCCCGCCGTCGCGCTGATACTCTACATGATGTAAGTCAATATTCCGTGCCGAGCGACAACCTGGTACGGTGCAGCGACGGTGATCGCGCGCAAGCACCTGGCGCCGGAGCCGGGGCGTGACGGTCGCATTCACCCGCGCCGGTTGGTTGTCCTCGAGCGACCCGATCATCTCGGCATCGCAACTCGCGCGCTCGACGACCTCGGGACCGACCTCGATCTCGCGCCCGGCGCCGTTCTGCCAGCCGCGACCGCACGACTCGCACACCGTGATCGCGATCTGATACGCGGGCCGCTCCGACGAGCCGCCGCCGTCCAGCGCGCGCCGGCACAGGATCTCGAGTAGCGCGCTGTCGTCGAGCCGTCCGCCGCGCTCGTTGGCCAGGGCGCTCTGGACCTGGCGAAACAGCGCGAACACCGAAGGCGAGAGCTCCAGCCGCACCACGCGGTTCACCAGGTCCGGGTTCGTCGGATCGCGCGGCCGATCGCCGCGCTTCCGGCCCGACACCAGGGCCTCGATCTGCCGCAGGTTCTTGCCGCGGGCTGCATCGAGCCATTCGACTTCGGTCGCCGCCGTCGCGATGCGCGTCAGCTCGCGTACGGCCGAGTACGGCAATGCGCCGCCTCCGAGGCTGGCTTCGATCAGCGGAAGCTCCGCCAGCTCGCGCGCCACCCGCAGGCGCTCGCCGGCTACCTGCGGGCCATACCCGAGCTCGCGCTCGAGGTATTCGCCCATGTGGATGTAGCCCAGCCGCCGCCACAGCTTGATCGTTACCGCCTCGCGCAGGCATCGCGCTTCCTCGGCATCGAGGATCGCTCGTCGCTTTGCAATGCCACGCAGCCGCTGATGCAATGCATTCCAGTCGTCGATACGCAGGTTCGTCACCATCGCTCACCTCACCGTGGGTCGTACGCGCGGCGCCTCCCTCGCGCGTATGCGTCGTTTATACACCTGCGATTTTCGAAGCTCTGTCCTGCGCCAGGCGCGCCGATCGCACCGCAACCCTCGCGCGCAGGCACCCCGGTCGATTGGCGCGCTCAGCAGGGAGTATATGTAATCCTCGAGGGGATTTTCCGCAGAGCTCCGATGCTGCGCCCGTCGCGCCATGCAGCGCTGTCAAGGGAATTCTGAATAATAGTGAGTCGGCGACGCGGCAATCTCGAGGGAGAGAGCCCATCGTGGCCATCGTGGCCGTGGCCATCGTGGCCGTGGCCGTCGTCGTCGTCGTGGCCGTCGCGCCATCTCGCGTCTCGCCGTGGTGGCCGTCGCGCCGCCTCGTGTCTCGCCGTCGTGGCGGTTGCGGCGGTCGTGGCCCGTCGTGGCCCGTCGTGGCCGGTCGTGGCCGTGGCCGTCGTGGCGGTTGTGGCCGTCGTGGCGGTTGTGGCCGTCGTGGCGGTTGTGGCCGTCGTGGCGGTTGTGGCCGTCGTGGCGGTTGTGGCGGTTGTGGCGGTTGTGGTGGCGGTCGTGGCCGTCTCGCCGGTCGTGGCCGTCTCGCCGTCGTGGCCGTCGTGGCCGTCTTGCCGTCGTGGCCGTCTTGCCGTCGTGGCCGTCTTGCCGTCGTGGCCGTCGTGGCCGTCGTGGCCGTCTTGCCGTCTTGCCGTCTTGCCGTCTTGCCGTCTTGGCCGTCTTGGCCGTCTTGCCGTCGCTCACAGGTGCGTCTTGTTGGGCCTGGGGGCAGGCGCCACGCCACGCGGATCAGGCGGTTCGGCGAGCGCCCGGGACCTCGGGCGTCTACACATAGTCGCGTATCCGGACGTTCCAACGAGTCTCGTGCGGTTGTCGTTGCCGCTGGTCAATCCCCCGAGATCGCCTGGCCTGGAGCGCTCGCGCCGGTGGGCTCGTCATCGCGCACTCGCGAGCGGGATCCTCTCGGGAGCTATCGAGGTCGCATCGTGGCGGTAGGCCGCTGTGCTCTACGTCCACGTGGGACGAGGATGACGCCAACCGCGCGTCAGCGCTATCGATCGCGGCCGTCACCCGGCACCGGTAACTCCCGGAACCCTCTAACGCCGATGACGCCTCGCCGCGTCGCTTGATGTCGTCGTCGGTGACCGCTCTTGACATCTCACCTATTGACGCTCGCCGGGCTGACCCGGAAAGTTCACCAGGTTGCCGGCTGCCACCTGCGCATCGCGGGCAACTCGCGACGTACAGCCGGTTTTCGCTCGTCGCGTACCTCAAGTGCGCTCCTAGCTGCGCCTCGGGGCGGGCTCCACGATGTGCCTCGCGCTGCTTGGTCTCGCCTGGCTCCAGGTGAATTCTCCGGGTTAGGGAGTGTCGTTCGTGATGCACACCGCAGCGTCGGCCGCACGCAGGTTCGCCACCGGAGCCGCGTAGGTCGCGACTACGCGGCTCTCGATCGCCGCCGGATCCAGCTCGTCGATCGACGCCTCCGCGGTGATCGCGGGCGCGACGCCGGGCGGCGTCGTCAACACCACGGTGACACCGGTGCGATCGCAGGTCTGTTCCGCCACGGTCCGGAGCGTGATCGTGAGCGGGCCCGTCGGCGCGGACGCGAGCAGCGCAACCGGGATCGTCAGGTCGGCGCTCGCGAACGGTGCCAGCGCGGCGATGCGGATCGGCGCACCGATCCGGATGCCGGTATTCGTGCTCGTCGCGGTCACGATCAGTTCTTCGGCCGAGACGGCGCCGCTGTTGGCCACTGTGACGCGCAACAGGCCCGACTCACCGGGCTCGAGCACGCCATCGTGATCGCCCGACACATCATCGGCGAGGCTCGGGCGGCCGACCTCGAGCTTGGCGGCCACGGTGCCGCTCTCGATCACTCCGGCGTTGCCGGCCACGCCATTGTTCGGCGCCACCGCGCAGCTGCCGGCGCCGCGGCCCGCGAACGCGGCGGCCATCAGCAGCACATCGTCGGTGTCGAACGCGCTCGCCGCTGCGAGGATCGCGTCGCGCGCCTCGGTGAAGGTCGCCTCCGGCGGGGTCATGAGCAAGCCTGCCACCGCGTAGTCGGTGATCCGGCGGCGCGCAATCGGCACCCCGTGCTCGTCGATCAGTACGTTGAACGCCTCGAACAGCATCAGCGCCCACACCTCACCTGCGTTGTGGACCTCGCTGTTGGGATTGCCGTTGAGCCGCCCGGGCATTCCGGTCGGCAGCGGGTTCGCGTCGGCGATGTGACGGAAGCTGAGCGCGTTCTTCGAGCGGTCGCGGCTGTACGGGAACCGCCGGATCGAGAAGTACGCGGCGTTGGGCGTGCCGTCGGCGTCGGCGTACGAGCCCTGGGCATAGGTGCTGTCGCGGTTGTCGGTCTCGCGCAGCTGCAGCAGCAGGCCGTTGAAGTCGCCCCAGCCTTCGCTCATGCCGCCGCACTGCGCGCCGGTATTGCAGACCGCGAGGCGGTGATGCAGGTAGTGCGCCCATTCGTGTCCGCTGACGCCGCTGTCGAGATCGCCGTCGCGCTCGACGCCGAACGGCGCGCTCCGCAGCGTGACGGTCACGGGCCCGGCCGCGACCGCCGCGGCGAGCGTCTCGCCGTCGGTCTTACCGATCGCCAGGCCGGGGATGTTCGCGGCCACGCTGCCGGCGAACGCCCGCGGGTCGTCGAGCGTGCCATCCGCCAGGATCACGCCGATCGCGCCGGCGGCCTTGGCGTCGTTCACGGTGGCCGCGGAGCCGCACACGCCCGAGAACGTGATCAGCGCGATCTTGCCGGTGAGATCGGTCGTGATCGGCTGGCAGCCATCGTTGCCGGGGGCCACGCCGTCGTCGGCGATCGCGACCGTGCCGGTCAGCTCGAATGTATGCGGCGCCGCGCTGAACGCCTCGCTGCGGATCGCGCCGAACGGCGCCGCGACCTGGGTCTGCGTGCTCGTGGTGAACACGAAGATCCGCATCCGCGGCGACCTGCCGTCGGCCGGCGTCGACATCGACGCGTTGTCGCGCGAGCCGACCAGCGCGCCGGCCTGCGCGAGCACGACGATCGGATCACCGGCGATCCCGCCGCGGCCGTAGTTGTCGACCTGCGCATTGCCGGTGGCCTCGGTGAACCCCGAGTCGTACCACCAGTCGTGCATCCAGTTCGTGAGGAAGAACGTGCTGGTCACGCCGGCCTTGATCTGGTCCGGCGTGGCGAGCGGCTCGATCGTGGGATCGTAGCGATAGTTGAGCACGCGACCGGCCCTGACCTCGGGCCGGACGTCGCCCGCGGTGAACGTCCCCGTGCCGTCGAGATCCGAGAACGCCTCGGCGTTGTTACCCGAGGTCGTGGTGGCGTTGTCCGGTAGCCACTTGTCGATCGGCGCGTTGAACGCGTCCATCACGACCAGGTTCGGATCGACGAACCCGACCGGGGCCGAGCCGTCGGGGAACCCGGTGGGATGCGGCGAGAAGTCGGGCAGCGGGCCATCGAGCGGCCGGCGGTTTCCGGTGGTCTCGGCGTAGACCCGGTATGCGAAGGCGTCGTGCAGCATGAGATCGGTGTCGCTGATGATCTTGCCGGTGCCATCGGCGACCAGGTAGCGCCGCGCCGACGGGGCGGCAATGCTGGGGTCGGTCAGCGGATCGGGCGCGGCGTCGCCGAACACCTCGAGCTCCCACGCCGCGGTGGTCGCGCCGTTGTCGCGCGCGAGCACGCGCCGCGCACGCGCCTCGGTCACGCGCAGCTGCGGATCGGCGGCGACCTCGAGCTTCTGCCACCCCGCCTCGTCGCCGGCCACGCTGATCGCCGGCCGGGCGCGCTGGGCGCCGTGCTGCCGGTCGAGCGCACGCTCGAGCGCCGCGCTCGGCGACGACACGAACGTGGGTGCGGCCACCGCGGGCATGAGCGTGCCCGACACCGCGGAGAGCGATCCGTTGGGGTCCATCAGCACGTGCAGCTCGCCCTGATCGAAGGGCACGCCATCGACCTGCTGGGCCAGCTTCACGATGGTGGCGCCGTTGCGCAGCCGCTGCGTGCCGGTGCTCGCCAGCGCCATCGGGCGCGCCTGTGCGACCCACAGCGGCGCCAGCGCCGCGACGTGATCGCGCGCGGCCGCCTCGGGGCTCATACCCGCCACGCTGGCGCGCGGCCGGAACGAGCGCATCAGGCGCGGCGCACCGAGCGCGTCGCTCGACATGATCGACATGCCGAGCGAGACCGCGGTCTGCTCGGTTGTGGTCGCCGTATGTCCGCCATCGGGAACCGGCGGGTTCCCAGAAGGCGGCGTCGGGGACGAGCCGGCTGCACAGCCGGCAGCGAAAACCAGTGAGGCAACAGGGAGTGAATGGATCCGGACCATGATGGACGTCCTCCTCGCGGCGAGCGGGTGCTCACTTCGCGCGTAGCACGGAGCGATTGTCTGTTACGACAACAAAGCCACAGGCCAGGCGCAAAGCGGTCTGCCGGATGCAGGCGGGGCGCTGGGACGCCGGGTGTGGGCGGGTAGCCAAGGCCCTTGGCCACTCCGGAGTACGTCAGATTGCGGTGCTCGGTGCCGCGGTCGCGCTACGGGGTCTACAGGGTCGGTCCGGCTTGCCAGGGCGCGAACTCCTCGCCACCGAGCCCGAGCAGCTCGCTCTTGGTCCGCTTGCCGGACGCGACCTCGAAGATCTCGTCGAGGATCTGGCGGCCGACCTCGGCGATCGTGGCGCCGTCGATGATCGTGCCGCAGTCGAGGTCCATGTCGTCGGTCATGTGGCGGTACAGCGCGGTGCTCGTGGCGAGCTTGATCGACGGCGTCGGCTTGCAGCCGAACACCGAGCCGCGGCCGGTCGTGAAACAGATGACATTGGCGCCGCCGGCGACGAGGCCGGTGACCGACACCGGATCGTAGCCCGGTGTGTCCATGAACACGAAGCCTTTCTCCTTGACCCGCTCGGCATAGTCGATGACGTCGACCAGCTGCGTGGTCCCTGCCTTGGAGATCCCGCCGAGCGCCTTTTCGTACACCGTCGTGATGCCGCCGATGACATTGCCCGGCGACGGATTGGAGTCCATCGTGGCGCCGTGGCGCGCGAGATATGCCTCCCACCAGGCGATCCGATCGAGCAGCTTGCGGCCCACCGCCGGGGTTCGGGCGCGGCGGACCAGCAGCTGCTCTGCGCCGTGGACCTCGGTGGTCTCGGCGAGCAGCGCGATCCCGCCGTAACCGACGATCTCGTCCATCGCCCAGCCGAGCGCGGGATTGGCCGTGATCCCGGAGTAGCCGTCGGAGCCGCCGCAGTTGGTGGCGACGACCAGGTCCGAGGCAGGGCGGGGCGTTCGCCGCGCGGCGTCGACGCGGGGTAGCAGCTGCGCGACCTCGGCGACCGCGGCCTCGATCGCCTTGCGGGTGCCGCCCTCGCGCTGGATGGTGACCACGGGCAGCCGGTCGCCGCTGGCCACCGGCGCCCGCGCCGACAGCGTGAGCTGGACGATCGGCTCGGGCTGGTTGACCTCGCAGCCGAGGCTGACGACCACGGTCGCGCCGACGTTGGGATGGTTGGCGTAGCCGGCGATCACGCGCTGGAGGATCCGGTGGTCGTCGCCCGCGAGGACCAACCCGCAGCCGGCCTTGTGCGAGATCGCGACCACGCCGTCGATGTTGGGATGGTCGCGGCTGACATCGCGGAACCGCTCCCCGACCATGCGCACCACGGAGGCCGAGCAGTTGACCGTCGGGACGACGAGGACGTAGTTGCGCGTGCCGACCCGGCCGTCGGCGCGCAGGAAGCCGTCGAACATCCGCATCTCGGCGGCGGCGCGCTGGGGCGGCGGGGCCTCGACGGCGACCTCGAAGTGCGAGTCGAACGCACCGGCCTCGAGGTTGTGCTGGTGGACGTGCTGGCCGGGCGCGATCGCCCGGGTGGCGAACCCGATGATCTGGCCGTAGCGGCGTACCGGCTCGCCGGTGGCGCGCGCGCGAATCGCGATCTTGTGGCCGGCCGGAACGTCGGTGGCGAGCGCGACCGGTCCGGCGTCGGTATCGACCAGGGTGCCGGCGGCGAGCTTCTGCTTGGCGATCACCACATCGTCGTCGCGGTGCAGTCGGAGCGTGCTCGACATCCGCTAGGCCTTCCTCGCGTGCTGGACGGCGGCGACGTAGCGCCGCGCGTTCTCGGTGAGCCCCGCGTGATCGCCGCGGGCGAGGCGTGCGATGTCCACCAGATCGCCGCCCGCGCCGACCGCGCACGCGCCCGCGGCGATGAAGTCGCCCACGGTCGCGGCGGTGACGCCGCCGGTCGGGACAAGCTCGATCTGCGGCAGCGGCGCGCGCAGCGCTTTGATGTAGCTCGCGCCGCCGAGCGATCCGCACGGGAACACCTTGACCAGGTCGGCCCCGGCGCGCCATGCGTCGACGATCTCGGTCGGTGTGAGCCCGCCGGGGACGACCGGGATGCCGTAGGTCCGGCACACCCGGATGGTCGGCAGGTCGACGATCGGGCTCACGACGAACGCCGCGCCCGCCAGGATGGCCGCCCGTGCGGTCTCGGCATCGAGCACGGTGCCGGCCCCGACCACGACGGCGTCGCCATAGCGCTCGGCGACCTGCTCGATCACCTTGATCGCCGAGGGTACGGTCATCGTGAGCTCGATGATGTCGATGCCGCCGGCGCGCATGGCCTCGACGGCTGCGAGCGCGTCCTCGGCGGACGGCGCGCGGATGACCGGGATGATGCCGGTCGCGCGGATCCGCGCGAGCGTGTCTGCCCGCCCCATCTAGCGCTCCACCCGCGGCGTGGTCCCGGCCATGGCTTTTTCGACCTCCGCCAGCGTGGCCATCGTCGTGTCTCCCGGCGTGGTCATGGCGAGCGCACCGTGCGCTGCCCCGCACTCGACGGACCACGCGGTATCGCGGCCGGTCAGAAACCCGTAGATCAGGCCCGACGCGAACGAATCGCCACCGCCGATCCGGTCGTAGATCGCCAGATCGGTCCGCGTTCGCGCCTGCTCGAGGCGCCCGTCGCAATAGCACACGGCACCCCAGTCGTTCACGCTCGCCGACGTGGCGACTCGTAACGTCGTGGCGACCGCGGATAGGTTTGGATATTCGCGCATCACCGCGTCGATCATCGGCTGATAGGCGCGGGCGTCGAGCTTGGTGTAGTGCTCGTCGACGCCCTCGACCTTGAAGCCGAGCGCGGCGGTGAAGTCCTCCTCGTTGCCCAGCATCACGTCGACGTGGCGCGCGAGGGCGCGATTGACCGCCTGTGCCCGCGGCTTGCCACCGAGGCCCTTCCACAGCGACTCGCGATAATTGAGATCATAGGACACGACGACGCCGTGGCGCTTGGCGGCGATCATGGCCTCCTCGGCGACCGCCGCCGTGGACTCCGAAAGTGCGGCGAAGATGCCACCGGTGTGAAACCACCGGGTGCCCTCGGCCTCGAACAGGCGCTCCCAGTCGATCGTCCGCGGCACGAGCTGGCTGACCGCGGTGTGTCCGCGATCCGAGCAGCCGACCGCGGCGCGGATGCCGAACCCGCGCTCGGTGAAGTTGAGGCCGTTTCTCACCGTGCGCCCGCCGCCGGTATCCGCCACCCAGCGCAGGTGCGATTGATCGACGCCGCCCTGGTAGATCAGGTCCTGGACCAGACGGCCGACGGGGTTATCGACGAGCGCGGTGACGATCGCGGTGTCGAGGCCAAAGCAGCGCTTGAGCCCGCGCGCCACGTTGTACTCGCCGCCGCCCTCCCAGGCGCGGAACTGGCGCGTGGTCGCGATACGCTCGTCGCCGGGGTCGAGGCGCAGCATGACCTCGCCGAGCGCGACCAGGTCGAATCGGCAGCTCGATTTGGGGCGAATCGATAACGGCATCGGGTTCCTCGTTCACCAGCTGTGGATGGTTCCGTCGAGCTTGCGATTGACCGGCAGATAGGCGCGCTGATACGGGAACTGGGCGGCCAGCGCCTCGTCGATCTCGACGCCCAGGCCGGGTGCCTCGCCGGGATCGAGCGCGCCGTCGGCGAACCGATAGCCATGGGGGAACACACGATCGGTGTCGGCGGAATGACGCATGTACTCCTGGATGCCAAAGTTGTGGACGCTGATATCGAAGTGCAGCGCCGCGGCCATGCAGACCGGGCTCAGATCGGTCGCGCCGTGCGACCCGGTGCGCACGTGGTACAGCTCGGCGAGGTGCGCGATGCGGCGGAGATGGGTGATGCCGCCCGCGTGGACCACGGTGGTGCGAATGTAGTCGATGAGCTGCTCGGTGATCAGCGCCTGGCAATCGTGGATCGACGAGAACACCTCACCGACGGCCAGCGGGGTCGTGGTGTGCTGCCGGATCAGCCGGAAGCCATCCTGGAGCTCGGCAGGCACCGGATCCTCGAGCCAGAACAGGTGATACGGCTCGAGCGAGGTGCCGAGCCGCGCGGCCTCGATCGGGGTCAGGCGATGATGGGCATCGTGGAGCAGATGGACGTCGGGGCCGAGCTCCTTGCGGAGCCGCTCGAACAGCCGCGGCACCGACGCGAGATACTTCTCCGTGCTCCATAGATTTTCGACCGGTAGCCCCTGCGCGGCGGGCTCGTAATACAGATCTCCGCGTCCGACGCCATAGGTCGAGGCCAGCCCCGGGACGCCGGCCTGTGCCCGGATCGCCTTGTAGCCGAGCTCGACGTAGTGCGCCGCCGCGCGGACGGTGTCATCGATGTCGGTGCCGCTCGCGTGGCCGTAGACCAGCACGTTGTCGCGCGCGCGCCCGCCGAGCAGCCGGTGCACCGGCACGCCGAGCGCCTTGCCCTGGATATCCCACAGCGCCGTATCGACCGCCGCGATCGCGGTCATCGTCACCGGGCCGCGCCGCCAGTACGCGCCCTTGTAGAGGTAGTGCCAGGTGTCCTCGATGCGGCGCGCGTCGCGCCCGATCAAGAGCGGGATCAGGTGATCCTCGAGGTAGCTCGCCACCGCGAGCTCGCGGCCGTTCAGCGTTGCATCGCCGAGCCCGGAGAGCCCATCCTCGGTGGTGAGCTTGAGCGTGACGAAGTTTCTGCCCGGGCAGCAGACGATGACCTTGGCGTCGACGATCCTCATGATGGCTTAGAAGAAGAAATAGACCGACAGCTCGAGTCGCTGGTTCTTGGCGTGGTGCTCGTCACCAAAGGTCTGCTCGAGGCGCTGCCAGGCCACACCGGCGCGGACGGCGGGCGTGATATCGCCTATGATGGTCGCGTCGACGAACTGGCTCTGCTTCATGACCTTGGTGAGCCCGGTGGCCGACAAGCCATCCGTGATGTTGTCGGAGTTGCCCTGAGTGTAGTTGGCGCCGATCGTGACCCGACCATTGGGTGGCAGGTAGTACTGGATGCCGGCCATGAAGGTGCGCCAGTTGAGCGTGTGGAGGCGCCCGCTGGAATCGTACTGGACGAGGCCGCCGTCGACGTTGGGGGTGTAGGTCGGCGTGGCGCCTCCGCCGGAGGGTGCCGGCAGCGCCGGGAAGGTCGCGCCACCGGACAGACCACCGATCAGATCGCCGATGCCGTGGCCGTCGACGAACGATCCGGTGACGGTGAGCGCGCCGCCCTTGGCCTTGGCCGACGCCGCCGGGATGATCGGAATCATGCCATCGACCGAGACGCCCCAGCCGTTGGCGGTATGCGTCGTGGTCGGCGCCGCCGCAAATTCATTGACGCGGAAATGCCGCACCGCTCCCGACACGGCGACGGTCAGCGGATCGACCGCGGCGTAGCCGGAGCCGCCGGAATGCGCGCCTTTCCAGGCATTGACGCCGAGCTTCAAACCGCCCTGGAAGTCAGGGACCTCCGAGTCGCGCTGCGGCGGCCGGAGCGCTGCGGCGGCGAGCTCGACGCTCACCGCGTCGGACTTGAAGGTGTGCGAGAATCGGAGCTGCTGGGTACGGCCGAACGCCTGGTTGGGCAGGCCGAAGAACCAGATCGACAACGGGAAGAAGAACGGCTGCTCGCCGAACACCGCGTAGTACTGGCCGGCCAGCATATCGACGTAGTTGCTCTCGATCTTGGCGTAGGCCGCGCGGACCCGGAACGTGCCGTTGTTGACGAACGAGCCCTCGGAGACCGCGGGCTGATTGCCCATGAAGTCCATCTCGATATTGCCGCTGGCTCGCATCCCCTCGGTCTCGGGCGCCGACATCCGGACGCCGAGCCGCGAGTTGCGCGCCGTGGTCTGGGTTCGTCCCTTGTTGTAGGCCACCCGCGCGACATCCGGACGGAAGATCAGGCCGTTGCCAGGCGAGTCGGTGAAGCTCTGCGTCGAGTCGCGCATGATGTCGAGCTCGGCGAACCCGTAGAGCGTCGTCGTCCACTTCGACGTGACCTGGCCGGGGCTGGGCGCGGGAGCCGGCTTGGCGGGCTCCGGAGGTGGCGGGGGCTGCGCGGCGGTCGGTGGCGCGGCCGGGGGCTCGGTCGGCGGCGGGGCCGGATCGCGAGCGGGCGGCGCAGGATCCGGTGCGGCCGGAGACGCCGCGGTGGGCGCAGGATCCGGCGCGGCGGTCTGCGCGGCGGCGGGTCCTGCCAGGACCAGGACGAGAGCGATCGGGCTTGCCAGATGCCAACGTTTCATTACTGCCTCCATCATTGGTTGACGCCGCTGGCCAAGAACCCGCCGTCGACGGCCAGGACTTCGCCGTTCACGAAGCTCGCGCTCTCCGACGCGAGAAAGATCGCGGCCCCGGCGAGCTCGCCGACCTGGCCGAATCGTCGCATCGGGGTGCGCATCAGAAACTCTTGTCCGCGCGCGGTACCATCGAGTAGCTCGCGGTTGAGCGCGGTTCGGAACACGCCGGGGGCGATGGCATTGACGCACACGCCCTTGGGGCCCCATTCGATCGCGAGCTGGCGCGTCAGCGAGGCGACCGCCGCCTTGCTCGCCGCATAGGCCGCCACTTCGGTGATGGCCACGAACGACGCAAGCGAGGCGATGTTGACGATGCGGCCATAGCCGCGCTCGATCATCGTGCGGCCAAACACCTGGCAGGCGCGCAGCGTGCCGGTGAGGTTGGTGTCCATGATGCTGTTCCAGTCGGCATCGGACACGTCGAGCGTCGGCCTGCGCTGGGTCCGGCCCGCACAGTTGATGAGGATATCGACCTGCCCGAACCCGGCGAGCACCGCGTCGCGCAGCGCTTCGAGCGAGCCGCGATCGGTGACGTTCGAGGCCACGCGGAGCGTGCGCCGGCCGAGCGCCTCGATCTCGGCCGCGGCGGATTCGAGGTTGGCCGCGCCGCGCGCCGACGCGATCACGTCGGCACCGGCCTCGGCCAGGCCCACGCTCAACGCGCGCCCGATACCCGTGGTACCACCGACGACGACGGCGACGCGTCCTTCGAGGCTGAGGGGACGATAACTCACGGCGGCGAACTCCCTTGGATCGGTGTCGGCGGATCGCTAAATTGGCCAACTGGCCCTACCACTTGACAGCCCTACCACGTACGAATAAGTTGTTTCAAGCGGATTTCGCGCTGTCGTTAGGACGAATAGATGCTCAGCAAGCCCGTCGACAATCGCCGACTGTTGCGCCCGATCGAGGCTGCGCCGGCCGGCATCACCGCAGTGGGTCGAAGAGCAAAGGTGAGCCGATGAGCGACGTCGTGACACTGCACCCGGACCGCCTGTTTCCCGCCGATCCCGGCGAGCGCGCCATCGCGCGGCGGCTCTATGCCGAGGTCGCCGAGCTCCCCATCGTCAGCCCGCACGGCCACACCGACCCGGCGTGGTTCGCGAACGACGAGTCGTTCGCCGACCCGGCATCGCTGCTGATCGTTCCGGATCATTACGTGTTCCGGATGCTGTACAGCCAGGGGGTGGCGCTCGAGGCGCTGGGGGTGCCGCCGGTCGATGGCCGAGCCGTCGAGCGTGATCCGCGCGCGATCTTCCGCCGGCTCGCCGAGCGCTGGCACCTGTTCCGCGGCACGCCGACGCGGCTGTGGATCGAGCAGGCGCTCCACGACACGTTCAGCGTCCGCGAGCGACTCTCGGCGGCGAGCGCCGATCGGATCTACGATCAGATCGCAGACCGGCTTCCGCGGCCCGAGCTCCGGCCGCGCGCGCTGTTCGAGCGGTTCCGGATCGAGGTGCTGTCCACCACCGAATCGCCGCTCGATCCGCTCGTCCATCACCAGAAGCTGCAAGCTTCGGGCTGGAAGGGGCGGATCGTCCCGACCTACCGGCCCGATCCAGTCATCGATCCCGATCAGCCCGAGCTCGCGGCCAACGTCGCCGAGCTCGGCGCGCTCACCGGCGAGGACACGGCGAGCTGGCCGGGCTACCTGCGCGCGCTGGCCAATCGCCGCACGTTCTTCGCAAAGCTGGGCGCGACGGCCACCGATCACGGCCATCCCTCCGCGGCGACGTTCGATCTGGCGCCCGCCGAGTGCCAGACGCTGTTGACCGGCGCGCTCGGCGGCCGGCTGTCCCCCGCCGAGGCCGAGCGGTTCCGCGGCCAGATGCTCGTGGAGATGGCGCGGATGAGCCTGGCCGACGGTCTGGTCATGCAGCTCCATCCCGGATCATGCCGTAACCACAATCCTGCGATCTACAAGGCGTTCGGTCGCGACAAAGGCGCTGATATCCCCGCCGCGACCGACTACGTCCACGGCTTGAAGCCGCTGCTCGACCGGTTCGGCAACGAACCCACGCTCACCCTGATCGTGTTCACCCTCGACGAATCGAGCTATTCACGGGAGCTCGCGCCGCTGGCCGGGCACTACCCGATCCTGCGGCTGGGCCCGCCCTGGTGGTTCTACGACAGCCCCGAGGGCATGCGGCACTTTCGCGAGCGCACGACCGAGACCGCCGGATTCTACAACACCGTCGGCTTCAATGACGACACGCGAGCGCTCCTGTCGATTCCCGGGCGGCATGACGTCGCGCGTCGGATGGATTGCGGCTTCCTGGCGCGGTTGGTCGCCGATCACCGGCTGGACGAAGATGAGGCGCGCGAGGTGGCAATCGATCTCAGCTATCGGCTGGCGAAGCGCGCCTACCGGCTGGACTGACGTCTTTCGAGCAGGAGCACATCCATGGACACACGCGTCATTTGTAGGCAATCGGGGCTATGCGTCGCACTCGTCGGGTTGATCCTCGGCGCGGGCTGCAAGCGCGAGTCGCACCCGGCCCAGGGCTCCGCGTCGGCCAGCGAGCCGCCGAAGGCCGCTGGTCCGATCACCATCAACGTCATCGATGCCGCGGGGACGCTCCAGCTCGTCCAGGATGCGATGGAGGCGTACCGCGCGAAGAAGCCCGGGAAGATCGACAAGTTCACGTTCACCAAGGCGCCGGCGCCCGAGCTCCCGGGCAAGCTCAAGGCGATGCAGAGCGCCAACAGCGTGAACATCGATCTCGTGCTCGGCGGCACCGATATTCTCGCCGCCGGCATCGAGCAGGGGCTGTGGACCCGGATCTTGCCCGACCACCTCGACGTGTTTCCCCACGTGATCGACAACTACACGGATCAGGCGCGCGCGATGCAGAAGCTCGCGCAGGACCAGGCGCTGGCGGTGGTGTTCATGCCGGCCGGCCCGCTGCTCGAGTACAACCCCGACACCGTGAAGTCGCCCCCGACGACGCCGGCCGAGCTGCTGGCGTGGTGCAAGGAGCACAAGAATCGCTTCATCTATGCGCGGCCGGCCAACTCGGGACCGGGGCGCACGTTTCTCATGGGGCTGCCGTACCTGCTCGGCGACAAGGACCCAGCGGATCCGATGAAGGGCTGGGACAAGACCTGGGCATTCTTGAAGGATCTCGACTCCTGCATCGAGTATTACCCCAGCGGTACCAGCGCCACGATGAAGGAGTTCGGCGAGGGCTCGCGCGACATGACGATGACGGTCACCGGGTGGGATATCAATCCGCGCGCGCTCGGTATTGTCCCGGAGAAGTACAAAGTCGCCGCGTTCAAGGAGATGACCTGGGTCAACGACACGCAGTACATGATCGTCCCCAAGGGGCTCGCGCCCGAGCGCCTCGCGGTCGTCCTCGATCTGATGGCGTTCCTCCTCGAGCCCGAGCAACAGGCGATGACGTATGACAAGGGCTACTTTTATCCGGGCCCGGCGGTCAAAGGTGTGACGCTCGCGATGGCACCCAAGGCCAGCCAGGACGTGATCAAGCAATTCGGCCGCCCGGAATACGACGAATGGCTCGCCAAGTTCCCGCACCACCCGCCGCTCGACGCCAAGTCCATGGTCGCCGCCTTCCGCCGCTGGGACGAAGAGGTCGGCGCGCAGAAGACCAACAAGTGAGTCGTTGGCCCCGTCGTTGGTCCCCTCGTTGCCCCCAAGGTCCGAAAGCCGCATGAGAGACGACTTCGAAACCCTGCGGCTCGAGAGCGTCACCCGGCGGTTCGGTGGGGCCGGCTGCCTCCCGGCGCTCAACAGTCTATCGATGACCGTCAAGCGCGGCGAGTTCGTCGCGCTGCTCGGGCCCTCGGGGTGCGGCAAGTCCACGGCGCTGAACTGCATCGCGGGGCTGGTGCCGCTATCGGGTGGCGCGATCTGGCTCAACGCCGAGCGGCTCGACGCGTTACCGCCCGAGAAACGCGGGCTTGGCATGGTGTTTCAGAACTACGCGCTGTTTCCGCACATGACGGTGCGCAAGAACGTGCAGTTCGGCCTGTTGATGCGCGGCGTCACGGCGGCTGAGCGGCAGCGCCGCACCGCGCGGGCGCTCGAGCTGGTCCAGCTCGAGGATCACCAGGACAAGCTGCCCGGCCAGCTGTCCGGCGGGCAGCAGCAGCGCGTCGCGATCGCGCGCGCGATCGTCGTCGAGCCGCGGCTCGTGCTGATGGACGAGCCGCTGTCCAACCTCGACGCCAAGCTGCGGATCGAGATGCGGGCCGAGATCCGCCGCGTCCACCGCGAGCTCGGCCGCACGACGATCTACGTCACCCATGATCAGGACGAGGCGCTGTCGATGGCCGATCGGATCGTGGTCCTCCAGGAGGGCACGATGCAGCAGATCGGCGCTCCGGAGGAGGTCTACTCGCAGCCGGCCAACCTGCATGTCGCGCGGTTCATGGGGTTCCGCAACATCTTCGAGCTCGACATCGAGTCGCGCGCGGGTGATCAGGTCACGCTGCGCGGACCGTGGGGCTCACTCCGCGGAACGGTCAAGCAGGAGCCGGGGACGCAGCGCGCGGTCGCCGCGATCCGCCCCGACGAGATCTCGATCGGCCGGGCAGGGGCACCCAACGCGATCGCGGGCGAGGTCGAGAACGTCGAATACTACGGTCGCGACTGCCTGGTCGAGGTCGTCGCCGCCGGCGGGCTTCGGCTCTATGCCCGTACCCAGGGCCGCGTCGAGTGCGGGACGGTCGTCCACGCCGTCGTGGCACCCGAGCGCGTGCTCGTCTACCCGGCGAACCACGCATGAGGGCCGGGGCGCCGACCGCCGATCGCGCGGCCCTCCTCGTCGCCCCCGCGGCGGCGCTCATGGTGCTGTTGTTCGTCTATCCATTCCTCTACGGTCTCGTGCTGTCGTTCCGGCCGGACACCGGCGGCTTGTTCGGCAACTACGTGAAGTTCTTCACCAGCCGCAGCCTGTGGCCGACGATCTTCACCACGCTGCGCATCGCGCTGCCGGCGACGATCATCAACGTCGCGTTCGCGCTGCCGATTGCCTATCAGATGCGGCGGCGGTCGCGCTATCAGCGGATCATCACGACGATCCTCGTCGTGCCGATGACGCTGGGCACGGTGCTCATCGCCGAGGGCATGCTGACCTATCTGGGGCCCAAGGGTTGGTTGTCGCAGACCCTGCAGCTCCTCCATCTGGCGAGCGGCCCGGTTCGCCTGACCCACAACTACTGGGGCGTCCTGCTCTCGCTCATCGTCTCGGGCTTTCCGTTCGTGTTCCTGCTCATGCTGTCGTACGTGTCGGGGATCGATCCCGTGCTCGGCAAGGCCGCGGCGACGCTCGGTGCCACGCCGTGGCGGCAATTCCGTCACGTCTATTTGCCCCTGCTGCTTCCCGGGCTGGCGATGGCGTTCTGCCTGGCGTTCGTCCAGGCGTTCTCGGTGTTCCCGTCGGCGGTCCTGCTCGGCGCGCCGGCCGGCCCGACGCGCGTCATCTCGATCGCCGCCTACGAGGCAGCGTTCGAGCAGTACGACTACTCGCTGGCGTCGTGCGTGGCGATGATCATGGGCGTGGTGCAGCTCATCGTCGTGGCGGCGGTGCTCGGCCTCAGGCGCGCCTTCTATCGCGGCCCGGTCGCGGGAGGCAAAGGCTGATGCGTCGCGCAGGCTCTGCGATCCTCATAGGGCTGGCCACGCTTTTCGTGGTCAACGTGCTGTTCCTCGTCGGCGCCGTGGCCGTCAGCTCGGTGGCGACCCGCTGGCTCGGCACCTGGCTGCCCGACGGGGCCACCACGGGCTGGTACCGCGACGCGTGGGTCGAGTTCCAGCTCGGCTCGGTCCTGACGGTCACCGCGGAGGTGGTGCTCGCCGTCGTGCTGCTATCGATCGCGCTCGGCGTGCCCGCCGCCTACGCGCTCGCGCGCCGCAACTTCCGCGGCAAGCACCTGCTGCTCCTGCTGTTCCTGATCCCGCTCATGGTCCCGCCGATCACGTACGGCATCCCGCTCGCCACCGTGATGTACAAGGTCGGTCTGGCCGGGACCTTGCCGGGCGTGGTGCTCGCCAATCTGATCCCGGCGCTGCCGTTCGTCATCCTGGTGATGACGCCGTTCATCGAGCAGATCGATCCCAACCTCGAGGCCGCGGCGCGCGTGTTCGGCGCCGACACCCGGCGCGTGTTCACCCACGTGCTGATCCCGCAGCTCGCGCCCGGCATCCTCGCCGCCGCGCTCCTCGTGCTGGTGCGGACGATCGCGATGTTCGAGCTGACCTTCCTGACCGCGGGCCCCGATTCGCAGACCCTCGTGGTGGCGCTGTACTACGCGGTGTTCGCCGCCGGCGTGCGCGCGCCGCAGTCGATCGACGCGATGGCGATGGTCTACATGGCCGTGACGCTGGTGTGGCTCATCATCGCACTCATGTTCGTGGACCCGACGCAGCTGGTGTCGCGCGTGCGCAACTGACCGCCCACCAGCTCGCGAGCGCTGCAGCTCGATGCGCGCCGCAATATGCGCCGCAGCCAGGACGGAAATGACCTGGCTCGTACCCACCGGATGCCGGATACTCGCGCCGCGGCTGGCTTGTCAGGCCGCTCGGAAGGATGACCCGTGCGTGACTTCGGAGACCAGCGGTCGACAACCTGGAACCAGAACCAGCCAGCGGCGGAGTCCAGTCCGGATCCGGGCAAGCGGACGCTGACGGAGATGCTGCCGTCGGTGAGCGCGCCGGAGCTGCCGCCGCAAGCGAGCGCGCCGGTGCAGCGGAAGGCGGACTCGAGCGCGCCGGCGACGACGAGCAGACCGCGGCCGACCATCGAGGACCTGTTCGGGGTGCAGCGCAAGGCGGCCAGCGCCGAACCGGAGAGCGCAACGGTGCATGCAAGCGCCCAGCGCGGCATCGCGACCGCGGCGTCACCGCTGCCGCACGCCGAGACGATCCAGCGCGCATTTGGGCGCCACGACGTCTCGAGGATCCAGGCGCACACCGGTCCCGAAGCGGCGACGAGCGCGGGAGCGATGGGCGCGAAGGCGTACGCGACGGGCGACCACGTCGTACTCGGTGAGGGATCGGACCTGCACACCGTGGCCCACGAGGCGGCGCACGTGGTGCAGCAGCGCGGCGGGGTCCAGCTCAAGGGCGGCGTCGGCGCGGTCGGCGATCCGTACGAGCGGCAAGCCGACGAGGTCGCCGATCTCGTGGTCCGCGGCGAGTCTGCCGAACACGTGCTGAACGCCGCGGACAGCGGGCGTAGCGCCGGTGGCGGCGCGGTCTCGGGTGCGGTTCAGCGCGTCTCCATCAACCCGGCCACCGAGTTCGGCGCGCCGCGCGAGCATGATGACGTGAAGGCCGATATCACCGCGAACCAGCTCCAGGGATTCAGCACCAAGGTCAACGGCGCGGGGTGGCACACCAAGGTCACGTTTGATCCGCTGGTCAGCCCAGGCGCACAGGCCGGTGTGCAGCTCAACGACGAGGGTTCGGGCGTCACGGGCATCGTCGGCCCAGACCACGCGTACGGCAGTCGCCCGAGCAGCCCCACCGCGGCGCAGAACAATACCGCCGCCGCCGGGCTGCGCGGTGGAACTCCGCACGTCGCGGCGCACATTCTCAATGACCAGCTCGGCGGTCCGGGCGTCGCTCAGAACCTGTTCGCGTTCCCGGGCACGGCCAACACGCTCATGGAGTCGCAGGTGGAGAGCAAGATGAAGGCTGCGGTCCAGGCCGGTCACTACATCTACTACCGCGGTGTCGTGAACCATCCGGCCCAGGGACCTGCCGACAAGATCACCATGAGCTGGAACAAGCTTGATCACGACGGCAACGACATCGGCGGGGGCCAGAGTGGCGTCGAGATCACCGCCGGCAACACGGCGGTGAATCAGGCCGTCGTCGCGCAGGCGGCCGGCACGGCCGCGGCCACGAGGACCCTGATGAATCCATCGAGCGAGGCGCAGGTCAAGGCTATGCCATGGGGGCCGTTTCAGATGCCGGACCCCAAGAACAGCGTCGCGATGGAGCCCTATCTCGACATCAGCGAGTTTCCCGCCGTAGGCACCAAGGCAGCGTTCCAGGCGTTCTTGACCGAACACCGTGAACGTGAATCCCTGGTGCGCGAGATGCTGGTGACGACGCTCGGAAGCAATACGCTGTTCACGGTGATCGCCAGGTGGATCGAGTCGGTGTCGCAGATCGAGATCAAGGCCAGACGTGGAGTCACCAAGGAGCTGCTGAACGAGCTAAAGACCGGATCCACGTCGAAGCGCGGGGACGCGCTGTTCAAAATCCTCGCGACCGGAGACGGCGTCAAGGTGATCCCGTTCGCTGCCGGCGAGTTCGCCAAGGCCGCTCGCACGACGGCGCGCAGCAGGGTGTAGCCCGATCTGCGTGCCGCCGTCGGTCGCGGCGACCTTGGCTCGGTGTCGCGCTCTGTGTGGTGGCCCCTGGAATTCGGAGCCCGAGCGATCGCGACTACCGCTCGGCCCGCGACGCATGTCGCTTGGCCGGCTTGCGCGCCGGGCGGGTGGTGCTGGGGGCGGCCTCGCGGCCCTTGATGGCTTCCCAGCCGCGGGCGAACTCGCTGTCGACGCGCTTGAGGTGCGCGCGCATGGCGTTGCGCGCCTCGCGCAGATCGTGGGCGGCGAGCGCGTCGTAGATCGCGCGGTGGTCGTTGACCGTGGCGACCTGCAGGGCCGGGGTCTGGAAGTGCTGCTCCATGAGCCGCCACATCGCGCCGCGCCCGCGATCCCAGAGATCCTGGACCACGGCCTGGAGGACCCCGTTGCGGGTCGACGCCGCGATGCGCAGGTGGAACTCGCGGTCGAACGAGGAGAAGTCCAGGTTCTTCTTCTGCATCCGCTCCATCTCGGTGAGCGCGGCACGGATGCTGGCCAGGTCGGCGGGGGTGGCCTCGCGCGCTGCCACCGCCGCGATCTCGCCCTCGATCAGGCCGCGCGCGCGGAGCAGCTCGAACGGTCCTTCGCCCTCGTGCTGGACCGGCGTGGTGGCATCGCGCCCCGCCGCGGCCGTCACCCAGATGCCGGCGCCGACCCGGACCTCGACGAGGCCCTCGAGCTCGAGCGCGATCAGGGCCTCGCGGAGCGAGGGGCGCGACACGCCGAGCTGCGCGGCGAGCTCGCGCTCCGACGGGAGCCGCAGCCCCACTGCGAACTCGCCCGACGCGATCAGGGCCGAGAGCTGGGTGGCGATTTGACGGTAGAGGCGACGGGGTTCGACGGTAGCTATCGGCATGTCCAGAACCGGCTCTTGACCATAGCGCACCTCGGACGGCGCGTCATAACGGCTGCCCACTGCTGTCCTCGTCGCGAGATCCTCCTAGCCCGTGCCAGCGGCGGGCGGCGGATGAAGGCAAATCGCGGGCTCACCGACGGTGTCGTCGAGAACGTCGTTCGCGATCGCGGCGTGTGTCCGGGGGCTCGATCCACCCTGTGCGGCACGCCGCCGATTTTGCCGATCGGCGCTCGCGATCGCGGGCGTGGCCTTCGTTGTCGCTCGGTTAGGTGGCTAGCTGGCCTTACCACTTGACAGCCTTACCATCTGAGCGATACTCGGGTTTCTGGCTCATGTCACGCGAGCCACAGCCGTAGGCAACGGCGACTTACATGTCGCCTATCGTGAGGTCATGTATGGCGCTTAAGAGTTGGGCCGTACCCGCTTGGCTGGGTCTGCTGACGATCCTTGGATGTTCCTCGGCGAAGCCGGAGGCACCTGACGCGGGATTGCCGCATGGCGACGCGGCGGTCGATGCCGCCGTCGCCGTCGATGCGGCGGTCGATGCCGCCGTCGATGCGGCGGTCGATGCCGCCGTCGACGCGGGCGCGCCGCCGATCGATCCCAACCTGCCTGTCGAGCCGGTCATCCCGCCCGCGTGCGCAGGCGCCACGCTCGATGCCACGCACGCGGTCGGGGCCACCGGTGACGTCAAGACCGACGGGCTGCCGATCTATGACCCCGCCGACACCGCCGCGCTCGACACCGCGACCATCCAGACGGCGATCAACGCCTGCGCGGCGAGCCTCACCCCGGGCCAGAAGGGCTCGGTCCGGCTGCGGGTCAATGCCATCGATCCGAGCCAGGTGGCGTTCGTGTCCGGTCCACTGACGCTGCGCGCGGGTGTCACGCTGTGGATCGACCGCGGCGCGACCCTGTTTGCCGCCCAGAATCCGCGGCTCTACGACGCCGCCGGCGTGGGCACTTGCGGAACGGACGCCAACAACAACAGCGGCGGCTGCCTGTCGCTGATCAACGTCAAGGGCACGGCGTCCGCCTTGCTCGAAGACGCCGGCGTGATGGGCGACGGCGTGATCGACGGCCTGGGCGGCGAGCCGATGCTCGGCGGGTTCAACGGGAACCCGAACGGCACCTGGTGGGACGTGGCCCAGCACGCCAAGCCTCTGGCGATCTCGCACAGCAATCCCCGGCTCGTCGACGTGCTGCTGGCCAATCGGTTCACGCTGTACCACGTGACCCTGCGCAACAGCCCCAAGTTCCACGTCGGGCTCCAGAGCGATAACTACCTGGTCTGGGGCGTCACGGTGCAGACGCCGTCGCGCGCCGTGAACCGCGTCGGCCGCAAGCTCACGGCAGCGTACGCCCGCAACACCGACGGCATCGACCCGTCCGATTCGTGGAACGGGACGATCGCGTACAGCCGGATCAGCGTCGGCGACGACCAGATCGCGTTCAAGTGCGGCCACTTCCACCTGAACATCAGCACCAACGTCGGCCAGCCATCGTGCCGGAACCTGATCGTCGCGCACAACCAGTTCGGCACCGGCCACGGCATGTCGATCGGCAGTGAGACCAACGGCGGTGGCAAGGGCACGGTACAGGGGATCGGCGTGGAGGGGCTGGTCGCGCCCGACGGCCAGACCGTGGCGACGTGGGGGCTGCACGTCTACGACCTGACGATCGACGCCAGCATCGGGACGGGCGGCGCGGTCGACAACGACGTCAACGGCATCCGTATCAAGAGCGACGTGAGCCGCGGCGGCCTCGTGAAGGACGTGCTCTACGAGGATGTCTGCCTGCGGAACCTGCCCAACCCGATCGTGATCAATCCGCACTACGACCCGACCAAGACCGGGACGCTGTTTCCCAGCTACCAGAACATCATCCTCCGCAACATCCACGCGGTGGCGTCGTCGGGCGGCACCGCGCCGCCGGCCACCCCGGTGGTCACGCTCCTCGGGCTCGACGATCCCCACCGCACCACCGCGACGCTGGACAACGTGGTGATCGATGACATCGCCGGTTCGAGCGTGGTCGCGCAGTTCGCCGCGCTGACGCTCGGGCCGGGCCCGGTCAACTTCACGCCGAGCGACACCGTGTCCCTGCCGGGCTCGCCGAGCACCGTCGAGGTCACGCAGGTCGCGGGGGCCTCGTCACCACCGGTGGCCTGCGGCGACCGGTTCACGGTCCGGTTCCCTGACTTCGGCAGCGACGAGAGCCTGGATAACAACGCCAGCCTGGCCGGGCTCGCGGTCACCGCGGACGGCGGCGCTGCCGCCCTGAGCCCGGCGTTCGCGAGCGGCGTCACCGCCTACATGGCGAGCGCCGCGTTCCAGGGCCCGAGCCTGACGATCACCCCGACCGCCAGCGCCGCGCACGCGCTGTCGATCACCGTGGCCCAGGACGGCGGCGCGCCGGTCAGCGTCGTGAGTGGCAGTCCGACCCCGCTGGTCGCGCTCGCGCCCGGGGCGAGCTCGCTGGTCACCGTGCGCGTCACGGCCGAGGATGGAACGACCACCGCGAGCTACACCGTCACGTTGACCCGGCCGCTCATGTTCAGCGACGGCTTCGAGGCCGGCAGCGGGCTGTGGGACCTGCTGCCGATCGGCCCCAACGGCCCCCCCAACGGTGCGTTCTCGATCGCGACCGATGGCACCAGCGTGCTCTGGTACACGGCCGGCTCGCAAGGCGGCGTGCTCGCACTGGTGAAGGACGCCGCGTGGAGCGGGGTCACCACGGGCGACTACTACGTCGAGGCGCGCATCAAGCCGCAGGCCAACAGCACCACCGGCAACAAGCAGCTCTACCTGATCGCGCGCTATCAGGATCCCCAGAACTGGTACGCCGCCGGGCTCAACGTGCAGAGCTCGACGGCCAGCACGCAGGTCGAGATCGCCAAGATGAGCGTCGGATCGCTGGCCAGGCCGGGGCAGGTGAAGCGGCCGATCTCGATGGACACCTGGTACACGGTCCGGTTCGAGCTCAGCGGGTCGAGCCTCAGCGTGTATCTCGATGGCGAGCTGCTGCGGACGGTGACCGACACCGTCACCCCGTTCACGTCTGGCAAGATCGGCCTCTACACCGCCAACAAGTCCTTCGAGATCGACGATGTCCGGGTGGGCGATCCGCGTGACCGGCCGGTGCAGCTCACGATCAGCCCGAGCACTGACTGGGCGGCCGAGGCCGGCGATGCGCCGCGCGTGATCGCGGTCAACGCCCAGAAGCCGACCGGCCCGACCGGTAGTTACGTGCCCGACACCTTCACGGTCGCCTCGAGCGACGCGACGGTGGTCGCCGCGGCGGTCAACGGGACGACGGTGACGCTCACGCCGCTCCATGCAGGGACGGCGACGATCATCTTCACCAGCGGGTCCGCTCCGTCGCTCACGCGCTCGATCACCGCGACGATCTCGCCGGCGTTCGTCCAGCCGACCACGGTCTACCCGCTGGCGGGCCGGACCACCCCGGCAGCGCGCGAGCCGGCCGCCTACATCGATACCCGGCTCACGATCAGCTTCGATTCGCCGCCGGCGCTCGGCTCCGCCGGTTCGGTCCGCATCTTCCGCAAGAGCGATGACGCGCTGGTGGATGTGATCCGGGTCGCCGGCGAGACCGACGCGATCGGCTTCCCGGGTCAGGATCAGGTCCGCGTGGTCAACGTCGAAGGGCTGATCACGTTCGCCGGCAACACCGCCACGATCGTCCCGCATCACGGAAGGCTGGCGTACGACACCGAATACTACGTGGCGATCGCCAGTGGTGTGGTCGTCGGGACTGCGCTCGACGGCATCGCGTTCGACGGCATCGGCAGGGCGGGCGACTGGTCGTTCACCACGCGGTCCGCGCCGGCGGCCAGCTTGACCAGCCTGGTCGTCGACGATGACGGCCCGGCTGACTTCTGCACCGTGCAGGGGGCGCTCGACCACGTGATGAAGAACGCCGGCCGGGACACCCCGGTGACCGTCAACGTGCGCGATGGCACCTATCAGGAGCTGCTGTTCCTGCGCGGCAAGAACAACGTCAGCATCATCGGGGAGAGTCGCGACGGTGTGATCATCCAGTATCGCAACTACGAGACCCTGAACAGCGGGTCTGGCGGGAGCCAGGTGGCCGGCTCGGGAACGGCGGCCGGGGGGCGGGCCGTGTTCCTGCTCGAGACCTCGGATCTGGTGACGCTCGACACGCTGACCCTCAAGAATACCATGCTGCGCTCGACCACCGCGTCGAGCCAGGCCGAGACGCTCTACTTCAACAATGACAGCGGCCGGCTGATCGCCAGGAATGCCAATTTCCTGAGCGAGCAGGACACGCTGCAGCTCAAGGGCTATGCGTGGTTCTACAACTCGCTGGTGGCAGGCAACGTCGACTACATCTGGGGCGGCAACCGGGTGGCGTTGTTCGAGGGCTGCGAGATCCGCTCGGTGGGCGACACCACCAGCGCCACGTCCGGCGGCTATGTGGTGCAGGCACGGTCGGTGTCGGCCGCGGACAAGGGATTCGTGTTCCTGAATAGCCGGCTCACCCACGGGCCGGGCCCGGGCCCGCTGGCCGGCGACGTGCCGGCCGGCTCGACGTACCTGGCGCGCAGCCCCGGCCTCACGACGTCCGACGACAACGTCGCGTTCGTGAACTGCCAGATGGACACGCACATCATCCCGAGCGGCTGGGCCTACAACGTGGCTGGACAACCGATCCCCAACCCGGCGAGCGCGAACGCGGCGAGCGGCTGGCGAGAGTACGGCACCACCGACCTGAACGGCGTGCCGGTGAACCTGGCGGCGCGCCTCGGCGGCTACGTGCTGATAGACAGCGAGTACGCGAGCGGATTCGCGAACCGCGCCCAGATCTTTGCGGCGTTCGGCGGCGGGGCAGGCTGGAACCCCCAGCCTTGATCGCCTGACCGCGATCTCGGCCGCTCGCGCTGCACCTGATTCGAGGTCTGAACCGCTTACGAGGAGATCGTCATGATCAAGGGAGTCTACCGGGCTGGGCTGTACACGGTTCTCGCGAGTCTGCTGGTGTTGTCTGCGGCATGCAGCAAGACGCCGGCGGCTGCACCGGACGCCGGTGCGGGGTCGATCGACGCCGGTGGCGGCGGTGGTGTCGATGCCGGTGGCGGCGGCGGCGTCGATGCCGGTGGCGGTGTCGATGCCGGTAACCCGCCCGACGCAGGCGGCACACCGGACGCCGAACCCGATGGCGTTGTCGTCGTGGTGAGCGAATCCGCGGTGACGTTCGATACACCCGATCAGTCCCGGACGCTGACCGCCACGGTCACCGGCAGCACGCTCGCGACCGTCACCTGGTCGTCCAGCGACACCTACATCGCCACGGTGAGCGCCACGGGGGTCGTGACCTCGGTGAGCGGCGGGCAAGCGGTCATCACCGCCACCTCGATCGCGGATCCGACCAAGAAGGCGGCGTGTACGGCCACCGTGGCCGAGCCGAACCGCGCGCGGGCCACCAGCTACACGGACGCCAGGACGATCACCTCCGGACCGATCAACATCCTCATGGCCGGGGATTCACTCATGCGAACCTACGCCGTCAACTCGGTGGATCAGACCGGCTGGGGGCAGGTGCTCGACCAGTTCTTCACCAGCGACGCGGCCGTGGATAATACGTTCCCCAACGGCGGACGCAGCTCGCGCAGCTTCTACAACGAGATCGGTCGCTGGGATCAGATCAAGGCACGGCTCACCGCGGCACGGACCACGGGGACTCCGAGCTTCGTGTTCATCATGTTCGCCCACAACGACCAGAAGAAGACCACCGATCTCGACGGCCCGGACTTCCTGACGTTTGCCAGCCACAACCAGAATGGGACGGTCGCCGGCACGTACTACGACTACCTGGAGCGCTATATCGTCGAGGCTCGCGCGCTCGGTGGGATTCCCATCCTGCTCACGCCGTTCGTGCGGGAGGATCTCGAAGGCAGCCCGGCCACGGTCACCAGCACGGGGCAACACAATATTACCGCGATCTACCCCAACGAGACCGCCGCGCGCGGCGACTACCCCGCCGCGATGAAGGCGATCGCCGCCAAGCACGACGTTCCGCTCGTCGACATCACGGCCTGGAGCAAGGCCATGGTCGAGGCGCGGGCGGCCGCGTCGACGCTCGACTATCTCTATATCTCCAGCGACCAGACCCATATCCGGTATCTCGGCGCGCTGGTCATGGCGCAGGAAGCGGTCCGCCAGCTCAACGCGCAGGGCATCCTGACCAGCTATACCAGGGCGGTTCCCGCCCGGTTGATGCTGGACGCCGACGCGTTGTCGTTCGGCGGCATCTTCACGGACAACACGCTGGATCGATCGTTCATGATCACCCCGTTCGGCGACGTCGCGGGGACGATCACCATCACCGCGCCGGTGGGCTACACGGTCTCGACCGATGGCGTGAGCTTTGCCGCGTCGGCGACCATCACCTGCGATGCGGCGTACGCCGGGACCAAGGTGATGGTGCGATTCGCCCCCACGGCGGCGATTGTCTACAATGCGGACCTGATCGTCACCCACTCGAGCCTCACGCTGGACTACGGAAATACCGTGGCCAATCCGGTGAGCGGAACAGTCTCGCTGACCGGGAACGGCAAGGTGGCTGCGTCCGGCGCCCCGGCGACCGCGACCTGGGCGATGTTCTCGGGCTCCGCCATCGTGCTGGATCCGATCACCGATGGCGCGATCACCGCCACGGCCGCGAGCTTGACGGGACTCAAGAACAAGAATGTCAATAACAGCGCCGCGCGGTTCGATACACTCGACGGGGTGTGGCCCGCGGAGGGCAGCCGGGCCGCGGACCGCTACGTCGAGTTCACCGTGCCGGTGACGACCGGCAGCTTCACGCTGGGCGGCATCTCGGTCGATGCGGGCTCGGGCGGCGGCAGCAACATGCGATGGGATATCGTGTATTCGCTCGCCGCCGACTTCAGCTCGCCGACCGAGCTGGGCACCGGCCTCGGCGGCGTCAAGGACACGCTGGCGACCAGCAACTATCCGGGCCTTGGCGTCGCGATCTCCGCGGGACAGACGCTGCGCCTGCGAGTCTATCCGTACAACACCTCGGGCGCGGCGTCGGGCAAGTCGCTCATGGTGGCGAACGTGGTGGTCGCGGGCGTGACGAACTGATCGCCAGCGTCAGGTGGCGCCGGGGCTCGGCAAGGCCCCGGTCATGATCGCCACGGCGTCCGACATCTTGATCTCGCGGGGATTGACCACGGCGGCCCGCTTGCCGAGACGCTGGATGTGGATGCGGTCCGCGATCTCGAACACGTGCGGCATGTTGTGACTGATGAGGATCACCGGTAGGCCGCGGTCGCGCACGCGCCGGATCAGCTCGAGCACCATGTTCGATTCTTTGACCCCGAGCGCCGCGGTGGGCTCGTCGAGGATGACGACGTGGCGCGCAAACGCCGCGCTGCGGGCCACCGCCACGCCCTGGCGCTGGCCGCCGGACAGCGTCTCGACGGCCTGCTGCATCGAGCGGATGCCGATCTGCAGATCCGCCATGAAGGCGATCGTCTGGGCGAGCATCTTCTTCTTGTCGAGGACGCGGAACACCGATCCCAGGATGCCGGGCCGCCTCAGTTCGCGTCCGAGAAACAGGTTCTCGGCGATCGACATCGCCGGCGCGACCGCGAGATCCTGATACACGGTCTCGATGCCGTGGCGGCGGGCGTCGATCGGGCCGCGCAGCTTGACCGGCGCGCCATCGAGCAGGATCTCGCCTGCGTCGGGCATGATCGCACCCGACAGCGCCTTGATCAGCGTCGACTTGCCGGCGCCGTTGTCGCCGATCACGGCGAGGATCTCACCGCGCAGCAGGTCGAAGTCCGAGCCATCGAGCGCCGTGACCTGGCCGTAGCGCTTCACCAGCCCACGCGCCTGCAGCACCGGTGATCCGATCGGGGTTGCCACGCCTAGGCTCCACGCCGCGTGAGGCGATCGGTGGCGACCGCCAGGATGACCAGGATGCCGGTGATCAGCGTCTGGTAGACCGAGGCGACGCCCATGAGCGCCAGCCCGTTGCGGAACACGCCGACGATGAGCGCTCCGATCAGCGAGCCCATGATCATGCCGCGCCCGCCGAACAAGCTGGTGCCGCCGAGCACGACGGCGGTGATGCTGTCGAGGTTGTCGGTCTGCCCCAGCTGCGGATCGGCAGCGCCGTTTCGCGCCGCCCCGAGCAACCCGGCGATCCCGTACAGCAGGCCCGCCATCGTGTAGACGCCGATCAGCACCCGGCGGGTCGAGATGCCCATGAGGCGCGCGGCCTCGCTGTTATTGCCGACCGCATAAATATGCTTGCCGACCGCGGTCTCGCGCAGCACCAGCCAGAAGATCAGGTACAGAACCAGCATCAGAACGGTTCCGTAGGTGATGGCGGTGGACCCGAGATGGAACGTCTCGCCAAAGAACAGCAACGGGTCCGGAAGATCGGAGACGGTCTGCGCCTTGGAGTAGATCTGCGTGACGGCGAAGGCGATGTTCAGCGTGCCCAGCGTGACGATGAACGGCGGTAGCCGGATGAAGGTGATGAGGACACCGTTCAACCACCCCGAGAACATGGTGACCAGCAAGCCACAGGCGATCGCGGCGTACGGGTCCACGCCCAGCTCGACGGCGAACTTGGCCATGACGATGGAGCCCAGCCCCATGATCATCCCACAAGCCAGATCGATGCCGCCGGTCAGGATCACGAGCGTCTGGCCGATCGCCACAACGCCGACCACCATGACCTGCTGGGCGATCACCGAGAAATTCTGACCAGTGAGAAATCGTTTGCTCTCGAACGATGAGAAAAACACGCACGCTACCAACAGCGCGATGAACGGACCGATGCTGGAGACCGGGGGCAGACGCTCTGCGAGAGCTCGCCACCCTTGCGCGGGTGCGGCGGATGGCGCGGTCATGGGCGGTGGCTCGGGTTCTACGCGAGTGCTACTTGGTGCCCCAGCAGGCATCCAGACCGAACTTGGTATCCTTGCTATCGACACCCGACACCGCTTTGTCGGAGATCAGCGTCACACCCGTATCGGTATAACCGGACGCCTTCTTGCCGGTCTTGGCAAACTCGACGCCTGCGGCGACGCCCATCGACGCCATCTTCAACGGATACTGCTGCGAGGTGGCGGCGATGATGCCGGCCTTGACGTTCTTCACCCCGGCACAGCCACCGTCGACCGAGACGATCAGCACACCCTTCTGCTTGCCGGCGGCCTTCAGCGCCTGATACGCGCCGGCCGCAGCGGGCTCGTTGATTGTATACACGACATTGATATCCGGAGCCTTTTGCAGGCAGTTCTCCATCGCCGTCTGGCCCTTGGCTTGGTCGCCCTGGGTGTCCAGGCTGCACACGATGCTGGCATCGCCTTCTTTGATGCCGTAGCCCTCGAGAAACCCGTCGTGACGCAGCTTGCCAACCGTGATCCCGGGCGCCAGGTCCAGCGTGGCGATCTTCGCCGGCTTGCCCGCCATGGCCGCCTTGGCGTACTTGCCGATCAACACGCCGGCCTTGAAATTGTCAGTCGCGAACAACGCGTCGACTGCGTCCTGCGGATCCGTGGGCGTGTCGAGCGCGATGACCAGCACGCCGGCATCGCGCGCCTTCTTGATCGACCGCACGATCGCCTTGGTGTCGCTCGGTGTGATGAGGATCGCTTTGGCCCCCGCGATGACCATGTTCTCGATCGCGGTCACCTGGGAGGCGTTGTCGCCATCGATCTTGCCGGCGGCCGTCATCAGCTTGGCGCCCTTGGCCTTGGCCTCCTGGGTGGCGCCTTCCTTCATCTTCACGAAGAACGGATTGGTGTCCGTCTTCGTGATCAGCCCGATGACGACGTCATCCGCGTACGCGGCTGTCGACGTGCACGCGAGAAGAAGTATTGTAAGAAGCCGTCTGCCGGATCGTGTGGTTTGTTCCTTCATTGGCGGTCGGGCAACTCTAGGCGTGACGGATCTATTAGATCAAGGGAAACGAACCTCTGATGTTCATCATAGCGGGAGAGAATCTCATCGACCTCGTCGCAGGGCCGGACGGGGCATTTGCGCCCCACGAGGGCGGCGCCCCGTACAACTTCGCACGTGCGCTGGCGTTGCAGGGCGTCGACGCGGGCTACGTGAACCCGTTTTCCAGTGACCGGTTCGGCGCCGCGCTCAGGCGTACCCTGCTCGCGTCGGGCGCGCACCACCTGGGGCCCACGAGCGGTCGCCCGACCTCGCTGGCGCTGGTCACCACCGACGATCACGGTCAACCCAGCTACAGCTTCTATCGCGACAACGTGGCCGACCGCGATCTCGATCTCGACCGGGTCCTGGCCAGCGCGCGCGGCGCCATCGGGTTTCACACCGGGGCGCTCGCGCTGGTTCCCCCGGACCACGAGACCGTGCTCCAGGCCATGGCCCGGTGTCGCGCCGACGGCATGCTGTGCACCGTCGACGTCAACCTGCGGCCCCAGGTCGCGCACGGCACCGGCGTGCCGCTCGATCGCTATCGCGACGCGGCGCTCGCTGCGGTCGGCGCCGCGCACGTCGTGAAGGTCTCCGACGAGGATCTGCGGAACCTGGGGTTCTCGGAGCCGCCGGTGACCGCGGCACGAACGCTGCTCGATCGCGGCTGTCAGCTCGTCGTGCTGACGCTAGGCGGCGCGGGCGCCTGGGTGATTGACGCGGTCCGGCAAATCCATCAGGAAGCGATACCGGTCGCGATCGTCGACATGGTGGGCGCGGGCGATTGTTTCTTCGCGGGCTTCCTCGCCTATCTCCACCGGCACGGCGCGCTGCAGGAGCTGATTCACCGATCGCCCTCCGAAGATCTCTTGTTTGGCGCAATGCGCCATGCCGCGGTGAGCGCCGCGATCGATATTGCGCGCGCCGGCTGTCAGCCGCCCACCTGGGATGAGGTGACCTCCTATCGATCGACGTACGAGATGAAGTAGTCGTGGACCAGCGCGGTCCCCGATGACGCGTCGGTCTTGGTGCCCGCGACCACGACCTGTAGCACTCGATGCCGCGCTCGGCGATCACATCATCGATGTAGACGTCGGCCCTGCCGAGGTCCACGTTCTTGAGGCCATACCAGTCCACGCGCGTCCCGGTGCGTCCAGTGGACGAGGTCGGGGCTGGTCGCGCGAACACGCCGCGCCGAGCGCGCCTGCCAGCGCGACGGCGGCCCAGCGACGATGATGAACCAAGACAGCCGATGGTCTCTGCATGCGGGTCCGCGCAGGGTGCCACATCGCCGTCACACCCGGCTCATGACTGTCATGTTGGATCTGCCACCGCGGATTGTCGCAACGCGGTTAATCGATCCGTGTATTGACGCCGGTAGGTTGCGTACGTCGTATTGTTCGCAAGCAGCGTTATGGGCGCGGTACGCCGCCCGCGCGTCACGGCGCTGGCCGGCGGCGAGAACGCCTGACGACCGACTGCGTGCGCGACGCCGAGGCCGTCCCGTCGCGCGGGTGGATGATGTAGCCATCGCGCGCCTGAAGTACGAGCAGGCCGGTGACGCGGACCCGCCGGCCGGTCGTTCGCAGCCGCGCGGATCCTCCATTGCGTGCGCTGGATCGCGTCGGCCGCCGTGTCCCACCCGATCGCGCCACGACGCGAGCAAGACGTCGTGGTGCCGAAGCACAACTGTCACCTGGCGAGATGACCGTCTGCGGGCGCTGATCCAAGATAGCGCAGGAGACTCATCGTGATGAAAACTCGCCTATGTTCGAAGCGGGTCGCGGCGTTGCTGTGCGCGCTGTCGATGGCTGCTTGTACCGCCGGAACCGGCGCTCCCGACACGGCAAATGTGTCGTCGCCCGTCACCCGGGCGATCCGCTACACCAAGCTCGTGCAGCCGTTGATCGGCACCGGCGGCCCGGCCAAGAACATCAACTGCTTTCCCGGCGCCGTCCTGCCGTGGGGCATGGTCGCGGTCAGCCCCGACACCACACCTAGCACCGGGTCGCCGCCGACGGGCAATCACAGCGCGGGCTACCTGGCCGACGATGAGCTGATCGTGGGCTTCTCGCACGTCCGGCTACAGGGCACCAGCACACCCGATCTGGGAAGCGTGCTGTTGATGCCGGCGGTGGGGCCAGAGCCGTCGCTGATCACGCCCACCGGCTATCGCTCGGGCTACGACAAGACCAGCGAGATCGCACAGCCCGGCTACTACGCCGTCACGCTCCAGGCCCCGAACGTGCGGGCCGAGCTGACCGCCACCCGGCGCGCCGCGCTCCACCGCTACACGTTCCTCACCGCGCCGGCGAGCGGGACCGGGGAGGTCGTGCTCGATCTGAGCCACGCGCTCGTCAACGTCCCGGTCACGGCAGCGGAGCTTCATGTCGACGGCGCGACGATCGAAGGCTTCACGCTCCCATCGGGCCGGTTCTCGGGGCCGTCGGCCGGCGGGCTGCGGGTATTCTTCTCGATCCAGTTCGATCCGGCGCCGACCGCGATCTCGACCTGGAGCAACACCACGCTCGACGACTCGACGACGCGCAGCGGAACCAAGATCGGCGCGATCGCGCGGTTTCCGATCACGGCCGGCAGCCAGATCCACGCGCGCGTCGGGATCTCGTACGTCGATGTCGCCGGCGCGCGCGGCAACCGCGAGGCCGAGCTCGGCACGCTCGACTTCACGGCGACGCGGTGCGCCGCGAACGACGCCTGGGAGCACGAGCTGTCGTCGGTGCGGTTCGAGGGCGGCACCGCCGCGCAGAGCACCGTGATGGCGACCGCGCTGTATCACTCGTTCGTCGTTCCGTCGCTGGTGACCGATGTCGACGGCCGGTATCGCGGCTACGACAACGCGATCCACACCGCGGACTTCGACTATCACACCAATTTCTCGATGTGGGATACCTACCGTACGGTCCACCCGCTGCTCGATCTGGTGCGCAGCGATCAGCAGAGCAACCTGTCGCGCTCGCTGATCCAGATGGCGCGCGAGGGCGGCTACTACCCGCGGTGGTCGATGGGCCACGGCTATCCCAACATCACGGCCGGGTCGCCCGCCGATATCGTCGTCGGCGAATCGTTCCTGCGCGGCGTCGGCGGGTTCGACGCCAACGAGGCGCTCGACCTGATGCTCAAGGAGGTCGACAACCCACCGCCGCCGGGCCATCCGCACAGCGGGCGCGAGGGCCTGGCCGGCTATCTCGCCAATGGCTACGTCCCGGTCGGCACGGTCGTGCCGGGCGTCGGCTCCCGCGTGGTCGTACGCACGCTCGAGTACAACGTCGCGGACGCGGCGATCAGCCACATGGCCTCCGCGCTCGGCCGCAACGCCGACGCCGCCCGCGCCCAGGGCTGGTCGCAGAGCTATCGCACGCTGTGGGATCCGAGCACGAACGTGTTCCGCGGCCGCAACGCCGATGGCTCGTGGTTCGCGCCGTTCGACGCCTTCAACGCCAATGAAGGTCTCTACTATGGCGCCAATGCACTGCAGTATTCGTGGCTGGTGCCGCACGACCCGAGCGGTCTGCGCGATCTCCACGGCAGCCCCGAGGCGTTCGTCGATCACCTGGATCAGTTCTTTGCCAACGCCAAGATCGCCTATGACAGCGGCCAGCGCTCGAGCTACTACACGCACGAGAACGAGCCCGACATCCAGGCGATGTATCTGTTCCTGGCCGGCGGCCGCCCCGACCTGACCCAGCACTGGGTCGACTGGGCGAGCAACCAGTTCTACGCGCCGACCCGCGACGGCTTGCCCGGCAACGAGGATGCCGGCGCGCTGTCGGCCTGGTACGTGCTCAGCGCGATTGGCCTGTATCCGGTGAGCTCGACCGATATCTGGCTGATCGGCCGCCCGGCGTTCCCGAAGATCTCGCTCACCGTCGCCGGCGGCACGCTGGTGATCGACGCGCCGCTGGCCGGCCCGACGCGGCCCTACGTCGCTGCCGTCACGCTCAACGGCGTGCCGCTCGCCCACCCGTGGGTCCGCCACGCCGACCTCGCGGGCGGCGGTATCCTGCGCTTCGAGATGAGCGACCAGCCCCAGACTTGGGGCAGCGACTTCGGCAGCTGGGAGCGGTAGCCGCGCGGAGCTTCCCCGCCGGTGCCGCCATTCGCGCGGGAAGCTGGCAGGCTACGATGCCGTACCAGCTACGAGAACGCACCAGCCCCATTGGGAGCTCGCGATGTCGGACCATGCCGGTAGACGCACCGTACCAAACGAGCCCGCGGGTGTCGGGCCCTCACCGCTTGCGACAAGTCCAGGCAAGCGGACGCTGGTCGAGCAGATCCCTACCACGGAGATCGTCGTGCAGGGCAGCGCGGTCCACCGTCCGACTGCCGCAGACGTCGATCTCGCGGTCATGGTGAGCCGCGAAGACTTCGCCAAGCTGATCGAGCAATCGTTTCCGAAGGAGTGCATACGCGTTCGCGCGCGGGGCCTCGATCCTTTGATGCTGACCGAGGCGACCGCGACCAACGCCGCAGAGCGGACACTCGGGCGCGCCGTCGAGAGCGGCAAGATCCGCCGGAGCCTCCGCCCGAGCTCGCATCGATGCAGCGCCGGTTCCGCGAGCGGATCGGCGCCGTCGGCAGCCCTCGCGAAGCCTTGCTGGCGTCGATCCTGGCGCGCAGCATCCTCGATCGCAGCTCCAAGACGTTTCACGACGAAGCTGCCGAGCAGTTCGTGATTGCGGATCTCAAGCCGACGCGCCCGGAGCTGGAGCGCTGGCGAGATCTCGCCGGCTAGCGCAACCGGATGTGCTCAGGACCGCACCAGCGCGTCGCCAGGAGATCAGTTGTCCAGGGCGCCGTTCGTGATCCACGTCTTCAGCGCGGCGATGAAGGCCGATGACGGCTGACTGCCCACCTTGACCGTCTGGTCGCTGATTGAGTCGACATCGCAGCCCGCGTGGCCGGACAGATCGAAGGCCTGGCGCGTCGGTTGATCGAGCGCGGCGACGAGCAGCGAGTTGCCCGGCGTCGCGGCGAGGAATGGCACGCCGTTGCAGGCGGTCTGGTTGCCGGTGAGGCCACTCGCCATGCCCATCAGCGTCGACAGCGCGGTGGTGCGGCTGGTGAAGTTGAGGGTCTGCTCGATATCCGAGGTCTGGCCCGGCGCGCCCGGTGCATGGCACTCCTTGCAGTTGCTGAGGTAGTCGCCGTAGAGGCTGGTGAACGTCGCCTGCACGGCGCCGCCACCACCGCCGCCGTCGGGCAGAAGATCCGTACTGGAACAGCCGGCGGCGGCGAGCCCGAGCGCGAGAGAAAACCCGACGGCGGCGCGCGCCCGCGTGTGGCCCGGTACGATCGATCGCTTCATCGCCTTGTTCACCTTCATCAGGGTGTGCTCCTCAGTGTCAACATCGTCAGGTACGCGGCCAGGCGAGCCCGGATCGGCTCCCAGGCGGGATTGCGGATCTCGCTCAGCTGGGTGTACGTCGCCAAGAGCGCGGTGGGGAGATCGAACCCGAGCTGCGATTGTGGCACGCCCGCGAGCAGGTGGAGCTCGGCAAACGCAGCCAGGATCGCCAGGCCGGTGGGTTCGAGCGGCGTGTTGGTGCTCGCCGACCATGCGACAAAGTGCGTGCGCGCAGCGGCCAGGTGCCCGAGCGCGGCAGCGACCGGCGCGCCCTGCTTGCGCGCGAGCCGGGCGAGCTGGGCCTCACAGAGCGCCAGCTCGAGGCGATCCTCGTCGAGCTCGCTGGTGGCGAACCGGCGGGCGATCGCATCGCGCCGCGCGGTGAGCGCGCGAGCGGCCTGGGCGAGGTCGCCAGCGGCGAGCGCGGCCTGCGCGCGCAGCCCGAGGAGCAGCAGCTGGTAGCTATCGGCCGGCAGCGGCGCGTCGGGGTGCTCGCGTCCATAGGCGCCATCGCGCGGCACCGGCGTGGCGCCGGCGAGCAGCGCGTCGGCGGCGGCGACATGATCGAGCGCCTCGCGGGCGTGGCCGAGCGCGAGCGCGGCGCTGGCCTGGCCGATCCGTGTCGTGAGCCGGTTGCGCGCGGCCTCGCCGGTGGTGCCGGCCGCGGCGACCAGCGGCCACAGCTCGGCGTAGCGTCCAGCCGCGGGCTCGGGCTGGCCCGCGGCGAGGTGGTACAGGCCGCTGCGATCGAGCGCGACCGGGCGGAACCGCGCCAGCGCCCCGGTGGCCTGGTCGACGCAGCGGTCGCTGTCGCTTGCGGCGCCGGCGTCGTCGCCCGTGTGAAACCGCGCGCGGGCGAGCGCCAGGCAGTGCGAGAGCTGCGAGGCCGGCGACGCGAACGGTAGCTTGGCGCGGGCCTCGAGCCAGCCGCGCGCGAGGCCGTAGTTGCCGACCGCGGACTGGATCCTGCCCAGACCGTCGAGGATGGCGGCCTGTGCGCGCGGGTTATCGCGGGCCAGCGCGAGCGCGACCAGATCGTGGGCGTTGGCCTCGACGGCGGCGAGCCGATCGCCCGTGCGCAGGAACCGCTGGTGGGCGACGAACCCCCACAGCTGGTGGACCTCGGCGCGCTGGGGCGCGATCTGGGCGACCTGGGTGAGCTCGGCGAGCGCCGTGGCCACCGCGGCGGCGTGCGCGGCCGGATCGGTCAGCTGGGGCAGCCGGCGCGCCGCGAGGTACGCGCGCACGTAGCCATTGACCAGCGGCGAGAACCGACCCGGGTAGTCCTTGGTGGGATCCTTGCCCTCGGCGAGCCGCATCTCGATGAACCCCGCGTGGGCCTCGAGCGAATCGGTCTGCAGCGCGACGCCGTAGAAGTGGCCCCGGGCATCGCCGATCGCGCCGCGCGCCGACTCGACGTAGGCGCGCTCGAACACCGCGTCGCGGTACAGCCGCTCGGCGTAGCGCCGCTCGGCGCGCTCGCGCGGCACGTAGCTCACCCAGCTATCGGCGAACTGGTAGAGCAGCTCGTCGGCGTCGAGCGCGAGCGCGCGGCGCACCGTGGCGAACACCAGCGCGCGGCGCCGCGCCAGCTCCTTGTTCTTGCGATAGATCACGAAGATCTTGGCGCGGACTTCTTCTTGCGTCGCGGGGGTCAGATCGGCCAGCGCGCGCTCGAGCTCGAGCAGCAGCGCCAGATCGCTGTACTTGTCGACGCGATGCAGCCAGCCATCGATCCGCGTGGCGCGCTCGCGCGAGGTGGCGCCGCGCAGTAGCTCGCGCACGAACACCTCGGCATGCGCGAGCTCGGCCTCGGCGAGTGGCTGGTAGAGCTCGAAGAACCGCGGATCGTCGCGGTACAGCGCGAGCAGGCGCTCGGCGTACAGCGCCGCGACCAGCGGATCGTGGACGTCGAGCTTGTCGAGCGCGCGGCGGTCGGCGGTCTCCTCACCGAGCACGTCGAGGATCTCGCTGCGCACGATCGCGGCGAGCGGATGCGCGATCGCGTCGAGCCGGGCCAGCCGGGCGCGCGAGCTCGCCACGAACGGTGCCGACAGGGAGCCGCGTCCGAGCGCGCGCTCGTCGCGACGCTGCTCGGCCAGCTCGCGGAGCACGGCCCCGACCGCCGGATCGCTGCGCTCGAGTCGAGTCGCGTAGAACCGCGCCGATTCGTACTCGCCGAGCTCGAGGTGGAGCTGGACGATCTCGCGCAGCACCTCGGGCGTGCCCGGGCGGTGCGCGAGCAGCAGCAGGCGCTCCCAGCGATCGCGGCTCGAGGTCAGCTCGTCGGCGATCGGGTCGGCGATCGGGTCGGCGATCGGGTCGGCGATCGGGTCGCTCCGGCCGGGATCACCGGCGGTGGGCGGCGCCGGATGGGCCGCGGCTGCGGTCCACGCAGGGGGCACGGCGCCGGCCAGCGGCAGCGCGAACACGTCGAGCACGTTGTCGACCAGGCACGTCGCGACGAGCCGCGTCGCGGTCGGCGCCGCGTACTGGCAGCTCCAGCGCGCCGAGCTCAGCTGCTCCGGCGGGCCGACCCGGCCGTCGTGAAACGCCGCGCGGAACAGCACGCCGTGATCGTTGCCGTCGATCGCACCGTCGAAGTTGGTGTCGTTCAGGTACTGCGTGAAGTACAGCCACATGCCGTCGACCGAGAACGCCGGCATCGCGCTGGTGCCCGGCAGGTCGAACGCCAGCACCGCCGGGGTCCCCGCGCCGGTGGCCGGCTCGACCGCGAGCGTGCCCGCCGTGCGGCTGAGGAAGCTCGGGCCGATGTCGCGCGAGCTGCGCTCGACCGGCACCGTCACCAGCCAGCGACCATCCGGCGACACCGCGGGGCTCGCCGCGTTGCCGGCCGCCAGTCGCTCGCCGCGCACACCGTCGAGCGTGATCCGCCGTAGCTCGAGGTCGCCATGCAGGCCGGCGCGGGTGACCACCGCGAGGCTCTTGCCGTCGGGGAACCACACCGCCTGCAGCTCTGCGGAGTCCGCTCCGGTCAGGCAGCGCCTGGGGCCGAACGTGCGCGCGCCGGGCCGCCCCTCGATCGCGCGCACGCAGACGTCACCCGCCGCGTCCTCGCGATACGAGATGTAGAGCAGGAGCTTGCCGTCCGGGCTTGGCCGCGGCCAGGTCACGTCGGCGACCTCGTCGAACGCGAGCCGCGGCACGCCGGAGGTCAGGTCCTGGACGAAGATCTGGGTCGTCGACTGCTGGTCGGAGGCGAAGTACAGCTCGCGGCCGTCGGGCGACTCGGCGCCGAGGTACTGATGGCCCGTGCCGGCGGTCAACCGATCGGGGCTCGCGAGCCCGCCGGGCCCGGGGAGCATGGACGCCGCGGCGGCGACCCACGCGATCAGCACCGCTTGATCTCCCAGGCGCCGCCCGCGGCCTGGATCTGCCCGCCGCAGACCACGCCCACCAGGTGGGTCGCCCGCCACGTCGCGCGGACGTTGTCCTCCGTCTTGCCCGGTGACTGACCCGCGATCCACCGCCACAGCTGGCGGCGCTCGCGGTTGACCCGCTCGATCAGCCGGCCGACCAGCGGCACATCGATCGTGCCGGTGCACGGCTCGATCGTCAGCGCCAGCGTGCCGTCGAGCGCCTCGCCGACGCAGCGCTTGACCAGCAGGGCATCGGTGCGCACGGCGTCGTTGCCCTCGTCGTCCTGGTCACTGACCGCGAGCCCCGGGCCGGTCACGCCGGCCGCGCTCAGCTGCGCGGGCGTCAGCGACGCGGGGCGGGGCGAGAGCCCTGCCTGCTCGAGATCGTCCTCGAGGCCGCGGAACGAGCCCGAGGCCTGCTGCTCGACGGCCGTCTTGCGATCGACGATCACCACCGCGGGGGCGGTCACGCACGCGCCGATCCCGAGCACGGCGCAGCACACGATGACCACGATGACACAGGGACGCTCGCGATCACGTTGCATGTCAGGGCTCCAGGATCGGTGCGAGGAAATGGGCGAGCGCCGGGCCGATCGGCAGGCCGCGCAGCTCGTCGATTCGCACCACGCCGGCGAGCCCGCCGAGCTCGATGCCGAGCGAGGCGAACCCGCTCGCAAACCCGAGGCGGACCTGCTTGGGGTAGCCCGCGAGCAAGGCCAGCCGCACCCGGTTGGCGGCGACGTCGGCGTGGTAGGGGTCCCAGACGTCGAGCAGGGCGCGCAGGTGATCGCGGCCGATCCGCACGATCTCGGCGCGACCCTCGAGGCCGAGGCGGTAGGGAGTCAGCGCGAGCGCGACGTTGGCGTCGAATGGATCGCGCGAGCCGTGCCCGCCGGTGCCAGGTGCCGGTGCCCGCAGCCCGGTGAGCTTACCGCGAAACACCAGCTCGGTATCGGCGCCGCGCAGCTGGGCGAGCAGCTGCCCGGAGATCTTGCCGCCGAGCGCCGCCAGCTCGAGCTGATCGAGCGAGATGACGTCGTGATCGACGCGCGCATTGCCGGCCGCGGGACCGAACGAGTTGCCGTTCATCACGATCTCGCCAATCGTCAGGTAATCGGCGTCGCCGGCGAACGGCCGGTAATCGGGGAACCGCAGCTGGGAGAACGGCCCGCGCTCGCCTTGTCCGACGCGCACCACGCCGTCGGGGCCGAGCACGAGCTCCTGCACCACCGGGACCTGGCCGTTGATCTCGGTCACCCGCAGCTGCGACGCCGGCAGCTCGACCGAGACTCGCTCGAGCCCGATCTGCGCGGTGGTGCGAAACAGCGACAGGTCGCCGGACTCGACGCGAAACGGCACGCGCACCGTGCCGCGCGCCGCGAGCTGGCCGGGCACCGCGTCGAGGTGATCGAGCCCTTGCACCAGCGTGCCCTCGAGCGCGAGGCTGTTGCGCGCGACGACTCCCGCCGCCGGGGTGGTCGCCCCGCGCTCCACGTTGCCCTTGACGTCGAACGCCGTGCCGCTGCCGGGGTTGGCCAGGTGCATCGCGACCGCGAGCGTCGCGTCCGGATCGCCTCCGACCGTCACCTCGAGCACCGGATCGGAGATCGCGTACCACGGCGCCGCCGACTGGGTGGCCGAGGCCGCCTTCACGGTGAGCTTGGCGTCGACGCCGCGAGCAACGCCGTGCGCACCGAGCGTCGCGTCGAGCCGCACCGCCAGCGCCTTGGCGGCGAGCTTCACGCCGCTGGTCACCGCCGCCAGCTGCGGCACGTCGAGCGTGACCACCGCGGTGCGCGCGGTGCCGAGCTCGAGGTCGGCCTTGAGGGTCGCGGTGTCGACATCAGCGCGGGTGAGCGCCGCGTCGGCGTAGTGGACGTCGCGCACCGTGAGGGTGAGCGCCTGGTGGCCGCGCAGCGCGGTCGCCGGATCCGCCACCAGCACCGGCACGCCGCCGGCCACGCTCGCGACGATGCCCGACGCAACGCCGCGACCGTCGACCTCCACCGCGAGCCGCGACCAGTCCGGCCCCGGGGGCAGCACCACCGCCGCGGCGGCGAGCCCGGCGAGCTTGCCGGTGGCTTGCCAGTGGATCGCGCGCGCCGCGTCGAGCGCCGCGATCACGCGCAGATCCGCGGCGGGCTGCTTGCCGGTAAGCCGGACGTCCACCGCGCCGCGCACCAGATCTGCCTTCGCCGCCACGTCGAACGCGACCGAGGGAAACGTCCGCCCGCCGCTCGACGGCGCATCGACCGCCACCGTGATCGTGCCGCCGTGCTGGCGCGGCGTTCCGCTCGACACCAGATGGACGCGGGCACCGCGCAGCGCCGCGGTCGCCGTGGCGGTCGGACCGACCGAGATCTGCGTATCGTGCGAGATCCGGGTGTCCGGCAGCCGGACTGTCCCCTTCGAGCTGACCACGAGCTCGCGCGCCGGACCTACCCGCGGCGCCGTCAGGTGGACCGTGTACGCGATCTCGTCCAGCGAGCCATTCGCCGTGCCGTCCACGGTCGCGCCGCCGTAGCGCGCCGAGAACATCGCGGCGGCGCGGCTCTGCGCCGGAGTCGCCGCCACCAGATCGAGCGCCGGCAGCGCGAGCTCGGCGTGCACCGGTCCGCCCGCGAACGCCGGCCCCAGCTTGGCCGCGAGCCCGGGCACCACCAGCTGGCCGGCATCGAGGGTCACCGCGGCGTGGACCGGCACGGTGCCCAGCCGCGCCTCCGCCGTGAACGCCACCGTACGAGCGCGGAGCCCGGCCGGCGTGCGGGCCGCGGCGACCGTGCCCTGGACATGAACCGTCCCCGCCGAGGCGAGCGGCAGCGCGCCGAGCGCGACGTCGGTGGCCGCGGCCTCGATGTGCACGCCGCGCACCGCGGCGCCCGCGTCCAGCGCCTCGATATCGAGGGTGACATCGGCGTCGAGCGCGGTGGTGCTGCGCAGCGTCGCCTTGGCAGCCAGCGCGACGGCGGTCACGCGCTGGCCGGGCGTCTCGACGCTGCCGACGGTCGCCTGTGCGGTCACCCGCAGCGGCCACACCTCGAGAGCGAGACCGCCCGGCGGTGGCTTCGCGGAGCTGCTGGCCGGATGCGCGCCGTCGAACGTCGCAGGTGCCCCGCCGCCTCCGGTGCTCGCTGCCATCGGGGAGCCGCTGGCGCCCGCGGACGCGCTGGCCGGATGCTCGCCGCCGATCGTCGCATCGACCTGGCGCACCGTCAGATCAGGCATCGTGAGCTCGGCGACCGCGAGGCGAAGCTCGCCTTGCGCACCGTCGCCGCCCTGGGGCTTCGCGTCGACGCCGAGCACGAGCCCGCGGACCGCCACGTCGCGCCAGCGCGCGCGTACCAGCGTGCCCGACACGGCCAGCGCACCCTGCGGCGACGGCGCCGCCGCGGCGTCCTTGAGGGTCACCACGATCGGTTCACCCTCGACCTCCACCGGCCCGAGCTCCGGCGGCACCGCGCGCGCGATCGCCGCGAGGTCGACCCGCAGCGCGAGCTGCTCGACCACCGGTCGCATACCCGGCGCCTCTACGGTGCCGACATCCTCGATCCGCGCGTCGGTGGTCAGCGCCGCCGCGCCGTCGAGCAACCGCAGGTGGTCGAGCCGCAGGTGGGTCCGCTTGTGCGCCGGATCGAACTCGACGGCGGCGGCCAGCGACACCAGCTCCTTGATCGGCGGCAGTCCGGACGCCAGCGTCTGGCGCTGCACCGTCGCATCGAGGCTCAGCGCCGCGGTCTGGCCGCCCGCTGCCACCTTGGCCTCGCCGCGCAGGTCGAGCACCAGCTCGCGCGCGGCGCCTGCCTCGGCCGCCGTGCCGGGGTCGATCGCGAGGCGCAGCGTGCCGGGCCCGAGCGCCAGCGTCATCCCGCCCTGGGCGACGTCGGCCTTCGCGGTGAGCCCGGTGAGCGAGATCCGCCGCGGCGTGGCACCGCTGCCGCGATCGATCACCTTGATCGTCACGCCTTCGATCCGAGCGTGCGCCTCGAGCCCGCCGGGCGCCACCAGTGCGCGGCCGAGCGCCGACAGCGGATCGGACGGCTCGGTAGACGGCTGCGACGGCGGCAGCTGGGCCAGCCAGCGATCCAGCGACGTCGTGCCGTCGGGATCGCGCACCACCGTGACCACGACGTCGCGGATCACCAGCTCGTCGACCCGCTTGGACCGCAGCGACCACCGCCCCTCGACCGACCCGATGGCGATCAGATCGGGGGCCACCGCGGCATCCGCGGCCGGCGAGGCGATCCGGAGCTTGGCGAACCGAAGCCCGCCGAGCGTCACCTTGCCGGCGTCGTAGTCGAGCGCGATGCCCTGGCCCTTCGCCGCGCCGCGCACCCAGCCCTTCATCGGCCGGACGTCGAGGTTCGCGAGCGCCAGCAGCGCCAGCACGAAGATCCCTACCGCCAGGCCGACCAGGCCCAGCAGCAGCCGCTTCACCTTGCGTCGCCAGCGTGCCAATGCGGCGCTATCGTGCCCCACCCGGCCGTCGTGCGCGACCTTTCCAGCCGCCGTGTTTCACGTGCGTGAGGCTCTGTGAGCCCCAAGGTGCTCGAGATGCCGCGCGCGCTTTCGTCCGAGCTCGGACCCGCAGCCGCTCGAGACGCGCACAGCAGCGGGCGATTTCGCGGTCACCAAGGATCGACGCCCATTTGCCGCCTCCCGAGCTGGGTCAGTCGCCGATGGTTACTCGCCCTTCGAAATCGACCTCGAGATCATGCGGCGCGAAGTCCGGGCAGCTGCGGCCGTCCTGGAACGCTGGCAGCTGGTGCTTCAGGAAGGCCTCGTTCTTTTGCACCCATGAACACGCTGGGCATCGCCTCGTACTATCAGGTCCTGCTCAAGGGCGTGACCATCGTGGAAATCATCTGGCTCGATTGCGTCTATCAAAAGAGGAAGCGCGAGGCAGTCTGACGTCAGGCGGTCGGCCAGAAGCCTCGTAGGCCTCGCGTCCGCGCCTGGCGACCCTTCCGCTGTCATGGTTTCGAGCTCCGCACCACGGCCGAGCCGCCGCCGCTGACGTCGTTGACCACGGCGATCCAGCTCAGGCGGTTGTGACCGGCGTGCCGCCATCGAGGATGTGCCGGTAACGCGCGCGCTCGATGTTGCCGCCGCTCAGGATCAGGCCGACGCGCTGGCCGGCGCGTCGCGTCCGGTCTTTCATCAGCGCCGCCAGCGGCGCAGCGCCGGCGCCCTCGGCGACCTGGTGGGTATCGTCGAAGTAGCTGCGCATGGCCTCGGCGATCTCGTGCTCGCTGACCTGCACGATGCCGGCTGCGCCGCGCGCGATGACCGCGTACGCGACCTCGTTTGGCACGCGCGTCGCGATGCCATCGGCGAACGTCCGTGCCGTGGGCGTGGTCACCGGCCGGCCGGCGGCGATCGACAGCGCCATCGCCGGTGCGTTCTCGGCGACCACGCCCACGATCTCGGTGCGGAGCCCCAGGACGTCGCGCGCGGCGATGAGGCCGCAGATGCCCGAGCCCATGCCGATGCCGACGTAGACCGCGTCGAGGTCGCCGACCGCGTCGAACAGCTCGAGCGCGTAGCTCGCGACGCCGCGTACCAGGTCTTCGTGGAACGAGGGCACGAAGTGCAGCTCCTGGTCGGCCGCCACGCGCGCGGCCTCGACGCGCGCCTGGTCGAAGTCGTCGCCGAACTCGATCACCGTGGCGCCGAAGCCACGCATGGCGGAGTTCTGGTCCGCCGAATTGCCATGCGGCACGAAGATCGTGGCGGGGATGCGGGCGCGCGCCGCGGCCAGCGAGATCGATTGCCCATGATTGCCGCGGGTCGCGGCGATCACGCCGCGCGGTGCGCCGCGGCGCGCCAACTCGTCCATGTAGATCATCCCACCGCGGACCTTGAACGCGCCGGTCGGCGTGTGGTTTTCGTGCTTGACCCACACCTGGCACCCGGTGCGCTGGGCGAGCTTGGGCCATGGGTACTGCGGAGTCGGTGGCATCAGCGCGTGCACGCGGCCGGCGGCCTCACGCAGCTCATCAAGCGACCAGATCGGGGTCGAGGTCATCGGGTCGCAGCCTAGCGCGGGTTCGCGGCCTCGTCGTGCACGCGACGACTGATCGCCTGGGTTGTGCAGGATCTGATTTGGAGGGGTGCCAGGTCACCATGACAAGCACTCACGGCGCGTCGCTTCCCGGATCGCGTGATAGGCGAGGCGCCGGCGCAGATTGCCGGCCGCACGTACGACCTGCAAAACCACATGCACCGGATACCGCGCGTGCAGATACGGCCGCTCCTCGTGCGGGGACCCCGCTCGCGCGCCTTCGGGTGGCCGCACGGCTCCGCGTCGTTTGCCGCCACGCTGCTTGAACAGCACGAGCTGCTGGGTGCTGCTTGCTTGCGCGAGCGCGTCGCCGACCGTTTGCGGCTCGCCACGTTTCAAGATTTCGCCGATATTCATACGAAGTTGATGGCGGTCAGGGTGTCAGTGGCTTTGGTTGCATGACGGAGTCTTTGTAAGCGCTCGCTGACAACTGGCTTGCTGGCAGCGACTGGGTTCACAACGATCGCGCGGCAGCGCGCTTCGCTGTGCAGGCGCGCCGAGCGGGCCATGCGGCGGGCGCTCCGACCTCGGGAGATCACCACCCGGCCTGTGGATAATGGCGCTCGGCTCGAGGTGGGACTGTCGGGTTCAGAGGTGCAGCTCGTCGGCGTTGTCGCCATTGCCCACAGCCCAGTGGTCCGCGCCAAGGCCGCTTTCTGAAGATCCCTTTGGGGTGATTTCGGAACGAACACTTTCGCTGACCGGGACCTCGCCGATCGATACCCGGCCCAGGCCTGGTGGCTCGAACTGCGGATCGAGCAACACCTCGGCATTGTCGAGCGTCCCGTGGACGGCGAGCATCTGCCGAAGGCAATGAGCGGAACGCGGTCCTGAGCGCGCGACCATCGGTACGGACCCGACCAGCATCGATCCAGACGGTCTACCGCGCTGACGGCACGTCGCGACAGGAGATCGTGCCAGTCTTCTTCCAACCCTCTGTCAGTAACCACGTCTGCGCTCTACGCACCTGGGGGGCTCGTACGAGGGTGGGCCACGCCACAGGAATTGCGCCGATGGTGTAGAACGACGCATCCATGTCCTACACGCCGCTGAACAGCCTGAACGCGTTCGTCGCGGTCGCGCGGCGGCGCAGCTTCGCGGCAGCCGCGCGCGAGCTCGGCATTTCCAGCTCGGCGCTGAGCCAGTCGGTGCGGCAGCTCGAGACCAAGCTCGGCGTGAGCTTGCTCGCGCGGTCGTCGCGCAGCGTCGCACCGACCGCGGCGGGCGAGCGCCTGCTGCGCGAGGCCGGCCCCGCCGTGGACCTCGCGCTCGAGTCGCTGAAGGCGGTCACGACCAAGGACGGCGCGATCACGGGCCGGCTGCGGCTGACGGTGCCGATGGTCGCGGTCTCGCAAGCGCTCGCGAAGCTGTTGCCGGTGTTCATGGAGCGCCACCCCGGCGTCGAGGTCGAGGTGAGCGTCGAGGACCGGTTCGTCGATGCGATCGCGGAGGGCTACGACGCGGGCATCCGGATCGTCGAGACGATCCACCGCGACATGGTGCACGTGCAACTGACCGGCGAGTCGCAGCTGGTCGTCGCGGGCGCGCCCGCGTACTTCGCGAAGCACGGCACGCCGCAGACGCCGCCCGATCTGCAGAACCACGTGTGCATCAACTCGCGATGGCCGCTGAGCCGCGAGCCGATGCACTGGCAGTTCGAGCGCGGCAAGAAGTCATGGAAGATCGTCGTCGAGGGGCCGATGACGACGAACAGCTTCGAGCTGTCGAAGAGCCTCGCGGTGTCCGGCGCCGGGCTGCTCTACAGCATGGAGGCGCTGATCACCGACGAGGTCGCGCGCGGCAAGCTCCAGCTCGCGCTCGAGTCGTACGCGACGACGCTGCCCGGTCTGTACCTGTACTTCCCGAGCCGCGCGAATCTGTCGCCGCCGCTCCGGGCGTTCGTCGATCTCGCGCGCGAGATGACGAAACCGCGCAAGAAACGTCCGTAAGTTTTCCTTACGCCTGCGTGCCGAATCCGCGTGTTTTCACGCGGGATGGAGCGGCGTAGCTTGGCGACATGGCACTCCACAACATGACGAGACTGAATGGAAAGACCGCCGTGATCACCGGCGGCGCTACCGGCATTGGCCGCGCAGCGGCAAGGCGCCTCATCGCGGAGGGCGCCTTCGTCTTCATCTTCGGCCGCCGACAGGAAGCGCTCGACGCGGCGGTGGCCGACCTCGGGCCCAATGCCCGCGCGGTGAGGGGCTCGGTCTCCGATCTGGCCGACCTCGATCGACTCTACGCGGCGGTCAAGGCCGAGCGCGGAACCCTCGACATCGTCTTCGCCAATGCCGGGGCGGGAAGCCAGCTTGCGCTCGGCAAGATCACCGCCGAACACATTGACGAAACCTTCGACACCAACGTGAAGGGTACGATCTTCACGGTCCAGAAGGCGCTGCCGCTGATGGGCAAGGGCGGTTCGATCATCCTGACCGGATCGAGCGCCGGCACCACGGGCGCCCCGGGAATGAGCGCCTACAGCGCGAGCAAGGCGGCCGTGCGCAACCTCGCGCGGACCTGGGCGGAGGACCTGAAGGGCACCGGCATCCGGGTAAACGTGCTGTCGCCCGGGGCGACGGCGACCGAGCTCGCGAAGGAAGCGTTAGGCGAGGAGGGCCAGAAGGTGTTCGCCGCGATGACTCCGCTCCAGCGCATGGCCGATCCGGCGGAGATCGGAGCGGTGGTCGGCTTTCTCGCGTCGCCGGACAGCAGCTTCATGACCGCCAGCGAGGTCGCCGTCGACGGCGGTCTCGCGCAGCTCTGACGCGCTACGCGCGGCCGGTCACGGCAAGGCTCGGGCTGGTGCCAGATGCCAGAGAACCTCGTCCCTGAATGATTTCAGGGTGGCTGCTCGTCCATTCGACGATAGCGTTGGCGGTACGACGTACCGCGGAAGGCTTCCTCGCCTGGTCGGCGCCGGCGAGGCGGACGCCCAGCATCGAGGCGTCCACCTTGGTGTACGTCAACGTCGCATCGAGCGAGGCGTGCCGAAGGAGCTGCCCGATCGCGTCGAGCGGCATCCCACGGCGCAGCAGGTCGACGGCGAAGGAGTGCCGCTGATCTGACGCCCGACCGGCCGATAGGGCGCGGCGAGGCCGAGGAACAGCGCGGTGCGCTCGAGCACGGCCTACCCGGCGCGTCGTGCCGCTACGCGTTCGACCTCGCGAAGGTGGTCGGTCCCCCACTGGCACAGCGGCGCGAGCGCCTGCGCGAGGCTCTGTCCGAACCTCGTGAGCGAGTAGTCGACGCGCGGCGGGATCTCGCCGTGGTCTACGCGTTTCACGATGCCGTCGGCTTCGAGCTCCTTCAACTGCTGGATCAGCACCTTGTGGGTGACCGCGCCGACCGCGCGTCTGAGCTCGCCATAGCGCAGCGTCGTGTGCTGGGCCAGGTGGTAGAGGATGAGCGGCTTCCACTTCGCGCCGATCACGGCGAGCGCCGCCTCGAGGCCACACGAAAACGGATGATGCTTCGTCATCGAGCGCTCCTGGGGGTACTTACTAAAAGGTGCATACTAGCAAAAAGCAGAGCGCGGACACATATTGCCGGTCGATTCACCAACCAAGGAGTTCCAGATGGGCAGGCTTGCAGGAAAGATCGCACTCGTCACCGGCGGAAACAGCGGCATCGGGCTGGCGAGCGCGCGGCGCTTCGTCGATGAAGGAGCCTTCGTGTTCATCACCGGGAGACGCCAGGCAGAGCTCGACAAGGCCGCGTCCGCGCTTGGCCCGAACGTGCGCGCGCTGCAGGGCGATGTGTCGAAGCTCGGCGACCTCGATCGCATCATGTCCACGATCCAGGCCGAGAAGGGGCGGCTCGATGTCGTGCTCGCGAACGCTGGGATCGGAGAATTTGCTCCGCTCGGCGCGATCACCGAGGCCCAGTACGACAAGACCTTCGACGTCAACGTCAAGGGTACGCTGTTCACCGTGCAGAAGGCGCTCCCGCTGATGCGTGCGGGCGGGTCGATCATCGTCACCGGCTCGACGACGGGTTCGAAGGGTACCCCGGCGTTCGGCGTCTACAGCGCGACGAAGGCCGCCCTCCGCAACTTCGCCCGCACGTGGGCGCTCGACCTTCGAGGTACCGGCATCCGCGTGAACGTGCTGTCGCCGGGTCCGACGATGACGCCGGGCCTCGAGGGGCTGGCGACCGACGAGACGCGCGACGCGCTGGTCGACGCGCTGAAGGCCCAGACGGCGCTCAACCGGCTCGCCGACCCCGCCGAGACGGCGGCCGTGGCGCTGTTTCTCGCCTCGGACGACAGCAGCTTCATGACCGGCAGCGAGGTGTTCGTGGACGGCGGCCTGGCGCAAGTCTGACGTCGGCATGCGATCTGCTCCGTGCGTCATCCATTCGCATCTACCTGCATCGACGTCCAGCGAGGCGCGGCGCTACGAGGGTGTCGAGGCCGCGTTCTCCATCGGCGGCGGCACCGTGACCGCGACCTCGATGGTCGGCAACGACTTCGCGGCGTCGGGTGCGACGCGATCGGCAAGCGCTCGGTCGCGCTCGTTCCGTTCTGCGGCTATGCGCGGCTGAGCCCGGACGGCGGCGCGCTCGGCGCCCAGATGTCGCAGAAAGCGATCGAGACCGCTGCGCTGCAGCTGCCGTGATCCCGGCTATGCGCGGCCGCTCGCCGTGGCGTTGTGACGATGAGCTCTTGAATCGCTGGCGGGTCGGAGCTGATCGGCCCCAAACGTTTCAAATCAGCGCAAGAACGCGTCGGTCAGCCCGCCATCGACGGGGATCAGGTGCCCTGTGGTGCACCGCGCGGATGGGCCGGCGAGGAACATCGCGGCCTGGGCGCAGTCGTCCGGGTGCACCGGCTTGAGCGTCAGCGCGCGCTTGGCGTAGAACTCGGCGAGCAGCGCGCTCAGCTCGTCGTCGGTCGCCTGCGGCTCGAACGCGATCTTGTACTTCTGGAGCGACGCGGTGACCCGCTCGCGCGAGAACATCGTCGAGCCGGTGACCACGGTGGCCGGGCTCACGCCGTTGACCCGGATCTTGGGCGCGAGCGAGATCGCCAGCTCGCGGACGAGGTGGCTGACCGCGGCCTTGCTGACGTCGTAGGCCTCGCTGCCGCGCTTGGCGACCACGGCGTTGGCCGAGCTGGTGAGCACGATCGACACGTCGAGATCCTGATCCTTCAGGATCACGGCGGCCTCCTCGGCGAGCCGATGGTTCGCGGTGACGTTGATGTCGAACGTCGCGCCCCAGCCGGCGTCGTCGATCACGCCGGTCGGCGAGGTCGGGAACACCGCTGCGGTGTTGATGATCGAATCGAGCCCGCCGTACATCGCCACGGCCGCGTGGAGGGCGCCGCGGATCGCCGCGCGGTCGCGGATGTCGATCGCCACCGCGATCGCGGCCTCCGGCCCGGCGGCTTTGCAGGCCGTGGCGGCCGTGCGCTGGGCCTCCTCGAGGTTCTTGTCGGCGACCACCACATGCGCACCGCGTGACGCCGCGAGGAGGGCGGTGGAGCGGCCGATGCCGCTGCCGCCGCCGACCACGACGACGACCCACCGGCTGAGCTCCTTCTCGGGCGGCTGGCGGCGCAGCTTGGCCTCCTCGAGCTTCCAGTACTCGATCTTGAACGCCTCGGAGGCCGGCAGCGCGACGTAGTTGGCGAACACCGAGAACGCGCTGGCTTCGGCGGCCAGGCCGGCCTGCGGTAGCGCGCGCGACTCCGTGGCACCGGCCAGCGCGGTGGCGCCCTCCATCACGTGGATCGCGTTGAGGTAGAACTCGCCGACGATCCGCGCCTCGGTCTTGCTCTTGCCGAAGCTCAGCATGCCGACGCCCGGGACTAGCACCACGCTCGGGTTATCGTCGCGGATCGCGGGCGAATCGGGCACCGCGTGGGCCTCGTAGTACGCCCGGTATTCCTTGCGGTAGCCGACGAGCGCGGCGTCGATCCGCGGCCGCAGCTCGCTGCGTGCGTCGGTCGGCTGCCAGGGCACGTAGAGCGGGCGGATCTTGGTCCTGACGAAGTGGTCCGGGCAGCTGGTGCCCAGGTGGGCGAGCGCCTCGGCGTCCTTGGAGTTGACGAACCGCAGCACCGCCGGATCGTCGCTGAAGTGGCCGATGAACCGGCGCTGACGCGACACCCGGCCGCGCACGAACGGCAGCAGATCGGTGGCCAGCGCGCGATGGTCGTCGGCGGTCTCGCAGCGCGGGCCGCCGAACAGCTGCTTGCCGCGTTGCGACACCTGCTCGAGGACGAGCTGGCCGAGCTGATCGATCACCGCGATCGAGCGGCGGTAGCACTCGCGCGAGGTGTCGCCCCAGGTGAAGATGCCGTGGCCGGCGAGCACGATGCCGTCGCAGCCCGGCGACGCTTCGACCGATTTGCGGATCACCATCGCCAGCTCGAAGCCGGGGCGCGCCCACGGGATCCAGATCAGGTGCTGGCCGAACCGGCGGTTGAGCTCCTCCATCTTCTCGCGCCCATTGGCTGCGGCGGCCACGGCGATGCCCCAGTCGGGGTGCAGGTGGTCGACGTGCGCGAACGGCAGGAACGCGTGCAGCGGGGTGTCGATCGACGCCGCGACCGGGTTGGGTCCGAACGTGCTCAGCGAGTACATCGCGACCATCTCGTCCTCGTGCGCGGCGCCGCGATAGCGCTCGCGCAGGGCGTGCAGCTTGCGCAGGTAGAGCGTGGCGAAGCCGTCGCGCTTGATGCTGCCGAGGTCACCGCCGCTGCCCTTGACCCACAGCACGTCCTGGGTCGTGCCGTCGAGCGGGTCGGTATGGGACAGCTTGGCGCTGGTGTTGCCACCGCCGAAGTTCGTGATCCGCAGATCCGAGCCGAGGAGGTTGGAGCGATAGCGGAGGAGGTCCGGGCCATCGAGCTCACGGGCCACGCGGTCGTCCCAGCGGTCTTCCAGATACTGCAGCTTGTCTCCAGGGTTCATAACGTGTGCCTTTCTTTCTAGTGGCGCGCGCGTGCGCGCCGCTCCGAGATCTTGCGGACGACGATCGGCAGCGCCACGGCTGTGATCAGCAGTAGCCCGACGACGATACTCATCAGAATGCCGGGGACGTTGATCAGTTCCAGGCCGAACGTCATCATCCCCATGACGAAGATGGCGAGGATCACGCCGATCATCGTGCCGCTGCCACCCGCGATGCTGACGCCGCCGAGCACGACGATCGCGATCACTTCGAGGTCCCAGCCGAGCGCCATGTTGGGGCGCGTCGCGCCCATGCGCGAGGTCAGGAACGCCGCCGCCACGCCCGCCATGCAGCCGTTCGCCGCGAACAGCCAGAACCGGTAGGCGTCGACCTTGATGCCGCTGTAGCGCGCGGCGTCGGGGTTGTTGCCGTACGCATAGAGCTTTCGGCCGATGGTCGTGCGATGCACGATCAACGTGAATGCCGCGGCCGCGACGATCATGACCACGAACTCGTAGGGGATCAGATCGAACAGGTAGCCTTGGCCGAGGGCCGCGAAGTCAGCCGGGTACTCGGTGTACGCGCCATCGCCGAGCACGATGTAGCAGATACCGCGAAACAGCGAGACGGTGCCGATCGTGACGACGATCGCGGGGACCTTGAATCCGACGATGATCCCGCCATTGAACATCCCGGCCGCGGTCCCCACCCCGACGCTGGCTGCGACGAGGCCCGGCATGCCGACGCCCTGGCTCGCGAGCCAGCCCATCACGACCGAGCACAGCGCCACGATGGCCGCGACCGACAGATCGATGTCGCGCCCGATGATGAGCAGCGACATCGACAGCGCGAGCAGCGCCTTCTCGGAGAAGCTCTGGGTGCTGTCGAACAGGTTGTGGAGATCGAGGAAGTACGGTGAGGCCCACGAGTTGGCGGCACAGATCGCCACCAGGATGACGAGCAGGATGATCTCCCAGCGCTTGAGCACCGCCCAGCGCGACCTCCGCGGCGCCGTCTTCCCGATCAACATGGCGCCTCGGTGCGCGGGGTGACGCCAGCGGCCGGCGCGAGGATGTGCTTGCCGCGGCGGCGCTCGCTCCGCGAGTTCACGATCACCGTGATCAGGATCGACGTGCCCGAGATCGCCATCTGCCAGAACGGTGACACGATGATCGGCAGCGCATTGAAGATGATGACCAGGAACGCCGTGCCCAGGAGGCAGCCGGCGACCGTGCCGCGACCTCCGGCGATGCTGACCCCGCCGATCACGCAGGCCGCGATGGTCTGCATCTCGAAGCCCAGGGCGGTCTCGGTATAGGCCACCGCATAGCGCGCGACCACCAGATAACCACACAGCCCGCTGAGCAGCCCCGTGCCGAGATAGACCAGCAGCTTGACGCGGGCCGCGTCGATGCCGACGTAGCGCGCCGCGGCGGGGTTGCCGCCCAGCGCGTAGAGCTCGCGGCCGCGCCGCAGGTGATGGAAGAACACGTATTCGGCCGCCACGACCAGCGCGGCGATCCATACGATATGCGTGACGCCCAGCAGGCGCTCGTTCGGGAACGCGATGAACTGTGCACCGAGCTGGTGGGCGTCGACCCGCGGGCCGATCGCGAACACCATGCCGCGATAGATGCTCATCGTGCCGAGCGTCACGACGATCGGCGGCATCTCCAGCCACGCGATCAGGACGCCGTTGATCGCGCCCAGCGCCAGCCCGACGCCGAGCGCGATACCGAGCGTGAGCGCGATCGGCATGGTCGGGAACGCGTGGGATAGCAGCGCCGTGATCATCCCGGTGAGCGCCATGTTGGCCGCGACCGACAGGTCGATGCCGCGCGTGATCAACGCCAGGAGCTGCGCCAGCGCCATGATCGCGAGGATCGCGCTGTCGGTGATCAGCGTATCGAGGCTGCCCGCGCTCAGGAACACCGGCGCCCGCAGGGAGATGGCGATCAGGAGTACGGCGATGATGATCGCCAGTACGGTCTCACGGCGTCGAAGCAGGCTTGGCATAGGGCTCCACGGTGGGGGCGGCAAGGCCGATCCCGACGGCTGCGCTGACGATGGTGGCGGGATCGAACTCCGCGCGCGGCACGACCTGGACGATGCGGCCCTTGTACATGACCACGATGCGATCCGACATGCCCATGAGCTCGGGCAGCTCGGAGCTGACCAGGATGACCGACACGCCCTGCGCGACGAGCTCGCTGATGAACGCGTGCACGGCGGCCTTGGAGCCGATGTCGATCCCCTTGGTCGGTTCGTCGAGAATGATGATCTTGGGTTGGGTCGCCAGCCACTTGCCGATCACGACCTTCTGCTGGTTGCCGCCCGACAGCTCGCTGACGTGCTGGTCGAGGTTGGAGCATGAGATCGACAGCCGATCTGCGATCTTGCGCGTCACCGCGGTCTCGGCCGTCCGATCGAGGAACCCGCCGCGCGCGAGCTTGCCGAGCGACGGCAGGGTGACGTTGTGGTCGATCGACAGCGCGAGGATGGCGCCGTGGTGCTGGCGATCCTCCGGAACCAGGACGAGGCCGCGGTCGATCGCGCTGCGCGGCGAGCCGCCGGCCGGCACGCCGTCCATCGTGACGCTGCCGCGGGTGGGGCGCGACAGGCCGAAGATGGCCTCCACCAGCTCGGTACGGCCGGCGCCGACGAGGCCGTAGAACCCGAGCACCTCGCCGCGGTGCAAGCGGAACGAGATGTCGTCGAACTCGGTCTCGTTGCCGAGCTGGCGGACCTCCATCACGGGAGGTCCGATCGCCACGTCGGTCTTGGGAAAGATCTGGGTGACCGGGCGGCCGATCATCATGCGCACCAGCTCGGACTCCGTGACGCTGGCGATGTCGCCGTCGCCGACCCAGCCGCCATCGCGAAACACGGTGTAGCGATCGGAGATCGCGAAGATCTCGTCGAGCTTGTGGGAGATGAACAGGATGGCTTTGCCCGCCGCCTTGAGCCGGCGGATGATCCGGTAGAGATCCTCGATCTCGCGGGTCGACAGCGCGGCGGTCGGCTCGTCCATGATGACGACCCGGGCGTCGTGCGACAGCGCGCGGGCGATCTCGACGAGGTGCTTCTGGGCCACGCTGAGCGATCCCAGCGGGGCCTCGGGGCGAATCTCTGACTCCAGGTTCGCGAGGATCGCTCCGGCGCGCCGCTTCATGCCGGTCCAGTCGAGCCAGCCGCGCCGGGTCTGCGTGAGGTGCCCCATGAAGATGTTCTCGGCGACCGATAGCTCGTCGAACATCACGGTCTCCTGGTAGACCGCGGCGACCCCGTGGCTCCAGGCGGCCTGCGTGCTGGTGAGCTCGACCGCCGCACCGCCGACCCGGACGCACCCGGCGTCGGGCCGGTACACGCCGGTCATGATCTTGACCGCGGTGGATTTGCCGGCACCGTTTTCGCCGACGAGCGCGACCACCTGGCCCGCATGGAGCTGCAGCTTCACGCCGTCGAGCGCGCGGATCCCTCCGAACTGCTTGTGGACGCCGTCCAGCGCGAGGGCCGGAACACCGACGGGGCTTGCTTGCGCCATGCGGTCCGCTCGCTAGAAGATCTTGGCGAACTTGTCGACGTTCGACTTGTCGAACACGAACGGCTTGGACATCGCCGTCTCGGCGCTGGGGTCGATCGTGAGCGTGCCCATGCGGCCGACCGAGACCGTCGTGCCCGACTTGCCGGTCGCCTTCTTGGCGACGAGCTGGCTGGCGGCATAGACCGCGGTGTAGCCGAGATCGATCGGATTCCAGATCGCGAAGGTATCCACGGCTCCCGAGTGAACGTGGCCGGCCATCTCCGACGGCAGGCCGAGCCCGGTGACGAACACCTTGCCGACCATCTTCTGGTCGGTGACGGCCTTGGCCGATGCGGTGATCCCCACGGTGGTGGGCGCGATGATCGCCCGGAGGTTCGGGTGTTTGCGAAACAGGCCGATCGCCTCGCGATAGCTCTTGTCCGACTGGTCGTCGCCATAGACCACGTCGACGAGCTTCAGGTCCTTGTACTCGGGCTTCTCCAGGACCTTCTTCATGACCTTGATCCAGGTGTTCTGGTTGGTCGCCTGCGCCGTGGCGCTGAGGATCGCGATCTCGCCCTTGCCACCGAGCGTCTTGGCGACCATCTCGATCTGCTTCTCGCCGATCAGGTCGGGGTTGGACGGGTTGATGTGGAATGCGCGCCCGGCCTTGGCGACGCCCGAGTCGAACGAGATCACCGTGATCCCGCGGCTCATCGCCCGCTTGCAGATCGGGATCAGCGCATCGGGGTCATTGGCCGAGATCACGATCGCGTCGACCTTCTGGGCGATCAGCGTCGAGATGATCTCGATCTGGCCCTCGGCGGTCGGCGTGGTCGGCCCGGTGTAGATCACCTCGGTGTTGCCGAGCTCCTTGGCCGCCTCCATGCCGCCGTCGCGCGCGGCGTCGAAGAACCCGTTTCCGAGGTTCTTGACCACCAAGGCGACCCGCGTCTTCTCGGCCCGCACCGGGGTCGCGGCGAGCAGCACCGCGCCCTGGAGAGTGGCCAGTAATGCCCATTTCAGCAACTTCGTTGTCGTCATCGGTCCTCCTGTGAAAAACATCGGTGAAGCAAACAGATCAGGCAGCCCGCCGCAGGATCATTTCGCGCTCGTAGGCTCGCACGCGCTCCAGCCATCCAAGCCCGATCGGGACGCCGCGGCTCTCACAATAGTAATCCCACACCGCGGCCCACGGCATCGACTTCTGCTCTTCAAACATGGCCAGTCGCGAGGTGTGGTCACTGCGTGCCTCGACGTCCATCAGGGTCGCGGTCGGCTCGAGCAGCGCCCGGAGCAGCGCCTTGCGCACGTTGCGCGTGCCGATCACCCAGGCCGCGACCCGGTTGATGCTGGCGTCGAAGAAGTCGAGCCCGATCGAGACCCTGTCGAGCACGCCGCCGCGCACGATCTCGTTGGCGATCGCCTGGGTCTCGTCGTCGAGCAGCACCACGTGATCGCTGTCCCACCGGACGGCGCGGGTCACGTGGAGCAGCACGCTATCGACGTAGTTGAGGATCGCGGACAGCTTGTCCGACACGATCTCGGTCGGGTGAAAGTGTCCGGCGTCCAGACACAGCATCGTCTTGCGGCTGATCGCGTAGCCCATGTAGAACTCGTGCGAGCCGACGGTGTAGGCCTCGGCGCCGATCCCGAACAGCTTGCCCTCGACGGCGTCGCGGTGATGCTCGCGCGGGATCGGGGTGGCGATCACCTCGTCGAGCGCGTCGAGCAGCCGGCGGCGCGGGCCGAACCGATCCACCGGCTGGTCCTTCGACCCATCGGGGACCCAGATATTCATGATCGACGGCGTGCCCAGCGATTTGCCGAAGTGCGCGCTGACCGTCCGGCACGCTTTGCAGTGCTCGATCCAGAAGTTGCGGATCCGCCGATCCGGGTGGCTCAGCGTCAGGTTGCCTTCGCTGAGCGGATGCGAGAAGCAGCTGGGGTTGAAGTCGAGGCCGATCTTGCGCTCCTTGGCCCAGTCGACCCAGCGCTGGAAGTGCTCCGGCCGGATCTCGTTGCGGCTGACCGACCGGTCGGTGTCGAGGTAGATCGCGTGCAGGTTGAACCGCAGCGGACCCGGGATCTGGGCCATCGCGAGATCGGCGTCGGCGCGCAGCTCCGTGGCGTTGCGCGCGCGTCCGGGGTAGTTGCCGGTGGCCTGGATGCCGCCGCTCAGGGCCGCGTCGGGATCCTCGAACCCGCGAACGTCATCGCCTTGCCAGCAGTGCAGGGAGATCGGGATGACATCGAGGCGCGCCAGGGCCGCGTCGGTATCGACGCCGATCCCCGCGAACGCTTCACTGGCGAGGGCATAGGCTCGTTCGGTGGAGAGCTTGGTGGTCATGATGATGTCGTCTCCTGCGGTGCCTGGGGTGCCTGGGGGGAGATGATGGGGCCGCGGTCTGCGGCGTCAGACGGGGGACGGCGTTGCCCGAGCGCTCGAAATCGATCCCACGCGTCATGCGGTACCTGGCCGCGAGGCAGCATCGTGTCCTCGGGGAACGACCGGCGAATGTGCGCGCGGGCGTCTGCGAGCCCGCCGAACACCCCCAGCCCGATGAGCTGGACGCAGGCGTTGCCGAGCACCGAGGACTCCGCCGGTCCGATGATCACCGGCACGTTGCAGGCGTCGGCTGCGAGTTGATCGAGCAGCCGATTCTGGGTGCCGCCGCCGCCGATGTGGATGCGGGTGATGGGGTGCCCCAGCAGGCCCTCGAGCTCGCCCATGACCCGGCGGTACGACAGCGCCAGGCTGTCGAACGCGCAGCGCGCCAGCGCGCCGACGTCGGCCGGCTCGGGCTGTCCGGTCTCGGCGCAGAACCCGCGGATCGCCGCGATCATGGAGGGCGGGCTCAGAAACCGCGCGTCCTCGGGGTCGATCAGCGAGCGCCACGGCCGGGCGGTGCGCGCGGCGGCCACCAGATCCTCGTCGCGGGTGCCGGACTCCTGGCCGATCCGCTGGGTGAGCCACAGCCCGGCGATGTTCTTCAGCACCCGATAGCGGCGCTCGACCCCGCCTTCGTTGGTGAAGTTGAGGCCGCGGGCGGTCGCATCGACGAACGGCCGCGCGCTCTCGATGCCCATCAGCGACCAGGTGCCCGAGATGAGAAACGCCTCGTGCTCGCCGGTGAGCGGGATCGCCGCGACAGCCGACGCGGTGTCGTGCGTCGCCGGGACCACGACCTTGAGCCGCTGTCCGCGTTCACGGCTGATCGTCTCGCCGAGGATCGTCCCGGGGGACACCGGGCGGGTCAGCGCCGCGCGCGAGATCCCGGCCGCAGCCAGCAGATCGTCGTCCCAGTCGTCGTCGGCGATGCCGTACAGCTGGGTCGTGGTCGCGTTGGTGTATTCGTTGGCGCCCACGCCGGTGAGCCGGAAATGGAAGTAGTCGGGGAGCATCAGGAGCTGATGCGTTCGCGCCAACCAGGACGGCTGCTGGCGGGCGGTCGCGGCCAGCTGATAGAGCGTATTGAACGGCTGGAACTGGATCCCGGTCCGCCGGTAGACCTCGGCCGCCGGCACCGCGGCGAATACCTGGTCCATCACCCCGTGCGTGCGGTCGTCGCGGTACGACACCGCCGGGGCCACGGCGCGGTGGTCGGCGTCGAGCAGGACGTAGTCGACCGCCCAGCTGTCCACGCCCACGCTGTGCAGCGACGCCCCATCCGCGGCGGCAAGGCCCGCGAGGATCTCGGACTCGATGCCATCGAGATCCCAGCACTGGTAGCCCGTCTGGTCGTCGCGCCGCCGCGGGGTCTCGAACCGCCGCACGATCCGCAACGCGAGCTGCTGATCATCGCAGTCGACCACGGCGACGCGCCCGCTGCTCGCGCCGAGGTCGATTGCTACGCAGCTCACCTTGTTCATGCTTGTGGTTGATGTTCGCACCACCGGGAGCGTCGCCGCCTTTACGATCCGGACACGGAGCGCGAGAAGCTGTCCGGAAACATCACGTAGAGCCGCGTCAATGACTGGGTGACGCGGCGCGGCGTGACGACGCGCCGCCCAGCTGCCCCGGATTCGAGGACCGCGCGTCCTGCCGGTACCGGATCGGCGATATCCCGATCAGCTTCTTGAAGGAGTACGCAAAGTAGTTGCTGTCGTTGAAGCCGCTGGCGAGCGCGATGTCGGTGATGCTCTCATCGGTCGCGCGCAGCGCACGCATGGCCTGGGCCAGGCGAAGCTTGACCAGATAGCTGTGGGGCGTGGTCGCGGTCGCCACGCTGAACACCCGGCGGAGGTTCCTGGGCGAGTACCCGAACCGGTCGGCGACCTCATCGAGATCGATCGGCTGCGTGCAGTTGTGACGCAGGTAGCGCAGCACCTGGTCGAGCCGAGCCGCCGGCGACAGGTGCGCGCCATCCGTGGCGAATCGATCGCGCCACAGGGTGACGACGAGCTGGGCAAACAGGCACTCCGCCATGACCGCCGACGCGGCATCCGGCTTCAGCGATTCTCTCGCGAGCGCGGTGACCAGCGGCTCGAGCTTGCAGAGCACGCCATCGGAGACCTGCCAGTAGCGGCGCTCGCAGGCATCGTCGTCGGTCGGCTGCAGATAGGGCCGGATCCGATCGGGATGTAGCAACGCGCCATTGGGCCGATACAGGATGTTGGTCAAATACAGCTGATCGACTTCCTCGAACGCGTGGTGATCCTCGGCGCGGAGGAACAGGATCTCACCGCACGAGATGAAGTGGGGCTCGTCGTTGAGGATGTGCCAGCCGTTCCCCGAGCTGACGATCACGAGCTCGTAAAAATCGTGCTCGTGCAACGGGAACGGCACCTGCGGCGCGCGCGGCTCGACGACCACGCACTGCGACGCGGCGCGGAAAAAATCGGATACCTGCAACTTCAACAAACAGGCCGCCGTTGCCCAATCGGGCAGTCGCGGGAAACGCCGAGCCTACTCGTCATCATGAGGTTATACTGACCGCTTGCAACAAACCCTAGGCGATTCCGCAAGGCAGCGCAATGCGATCGCCGCGGGGAGGGCGGCCGGGGTTCGCCGGCGTTGATCCGTCGGTGGTGTCGAGCGCGATCTTGCGACGCGGCGCACCGCGAAGCGCGCCGTCCGACAACGCCCACATCGCGCGAAGCCTGGCGCCGCACCGCGTCACCTGTGGCTTCGGTTCTGGCGACGGTTTCGCCGTCTGGCTGTCCGGATCTCCAAGGCGGTGGTACGCGCCCGGCACCAGGATGCCTCCGAACCGAAGGAGGACGACAATGCGATCTACGAATCACCCATGTACGGCGTTCGCGGCGCTATTGATGTTGGTCGCCGCAAGCAGCGCTCGCGCCGGCGTGTGGGACCAGTACAACCTCGCCCCGGCCAGCCGGACGATTGGCCCGGTGTCCGTATTCAGGACCAATGGCTCCGTCATCAATCCCAACAACGTGCTCACCGGCGCGGCGACCGCGATCGTGGGCAACGGTGCCTACCTCACGCTGGACTTCGGCAAGGAGGTCGGTGGCTACGTGACGCTCACGTTCGCCGCGGCGTCCGACGCCAACCAGAGCGTCGGGCTGGCGTTCAGCGAATCGTCGCTCTATGTGGGAGTCGACAGCGATCGCTCGAATGGCGGCGGTAGTCCTGACGGCGCGCTCACGGCCGCGGTCCCCGGCGCGTCGCAGTACACGGTCCCGAGGCCGTTCATCCGCGGTGGGTTTCGCTATCTCACCATCTTCCTGCGCTCCGCCGGCTGGGTTCATCTGTCCGGGGTGTCACTGGCGTTCTCTCCGGATCCCAACCGCGCGGTGCCCAATCAGTATCCCAACTACTTCTATTCGAACGACGACACGCTGAATCGCGTCTGGTACGCGGGGGCCTATACGTTCCAGACCAACCTGGTGCGCAACGACGAGGGCCGGGTCTGGCCGCCGGTGAGTACGCTGTGGAACAACGGCGCCACGATCGGAGAGCTTGGCAATGTCGTGCTCACCGATGGCGCGAAACGCGACCGCGTGGTGTGGCCGGGCGATATGGGCATTGCCGTACCGACCGGGTTCGTCTCGCTGTTCGAGACCGTGGCCGCCCGGAACTCGCTGCAGACCATCTACAATCACCAGTCGAGCGCGGGGGAGCTGGGGTATGCAGGCCCCCCGCTGTTGTTCGGCGGATCCGACACCTATCATATGTGGACGCTCTACGGGACCGACGCATACTATCAGTACTCCGGCGACAAAGCCTGGGTCGACAGCATCTGGCCACGGTTCGTCGCGGGGGCCGCGTTCATCACGAACAAGATGGATGCGAACGGCCTGCTGAGCGTGACCGGCGCGAACGACTGGGCGAGAGACGGGCAGGGCGGTGAGAACATCGCGGCCAATGCGCTGCTCTACGGCGTGCTCGTGCGCGCCGCCGGCCTCGCACAGATCGAGGGGGACGCCGCGCTCGCGAGCTCGTACGCCACGCGCGCGGCCAGCTTGAAGGTCCAGATCAACGCGCGGCTGTGGGATCCGGCGGCGGGCGCGTACAAGGACAACCCGACCAGCACGCTGTATCCACAGGACGGCAATGCGCTGGCGGTGTGGTTTGGTGTGGTCGATAGCGCAGCCAAGGCCCGGAGCATCAGTTACGTGCTCAACGAGAACTGGAACGACAAAGGATCCCGCGGCCCCGAATTCACGTTCGGCACCGGCGTTCCGCGGATCAGCACGTTCGCGGGTTCGATGGAGCTGATGTCGCACTTTCAGGCGGGCTACGACCTCCGCGGCCTGGACATGATCCGCGCGATGTGGGGCTACATGTTGAACGCCGCGCACGGCACGCGCAGCACGATCTGGGAGGGCTTGAACTCGGACGGCAGCTTTGCCTATCAGGACTCGTATACGAGCCTGTCGCATGGCTGGGGCACCGGCCCCACCTCGGCACTGACGTTCTACGTCCTGGGCGTTGTGCCCGACACCGCCGCCGGGCAGACCTATCACGTCATCCCGCACCCGGGCGATCTCACGCACGTCGAAGGCAACCTGACGATGTCGGCCGGCAAGGTCGTGTTCGCGAGCTACGACGTGGGTGCGTCATGCCGGACGTTCTCGCTGTGGGTCGATGCGCAAACCCACAGCGGCTCGACGGGGCGGATCGGCGTGCCGCGGTTCGGCGCCAATCACACCGTCCTGGTCAACGGCACGCCGGCGTGGAACGGGACCAGCTTCGTCGCATCGCCGGGCATCACCGGCGCCAGCCAGGACGCCGACTACATCTACTTCACCGGCGTTGCGCCGGGCGGGCGGACCTTCAGCTACACCGACGGCGTCAGCTGCCCAGCTCCGCCCGAGCAGTGGAGCTTCTGCGCCGACGAGAACGCCGCGTGCTCGTTCACCGGCACCCGGCGGGTGCGCTACGGCAAGCGCGGCAAGTACAACGACGCCATCGTCACCGGCGGGGTGTCGTGCAGCAACGCCACGTTCGGCGATCCTGTGCCGAACGTCCCGAAGTCGTGTCAGATCTCGACCGAGCTGTACACCGCGTGCGCCGCCGAGGGCCAGACCTGCTCGTTCACCGGCACCAAGGAAGTCCGGTTCGGCGCCAATGGCCAGTGGGTCACCCGGCCCGCGACCGGCAGCATCGCGTGCAACCCGGCGACGTTCGGCGATCCGGTGCCCAACGTCGTGAAGCACTGCGAGGTCCGCGATCCGGTGGCCGCGACGGCGAACTGAGGACCTGACCGCGAGTTCTGGCCGGCGTGCGCGCGGCGCGTCACCGCTTGCGGGGGAGCACGACCTCCATCATCGTTCCCTTGCCGAGCTCGCTCGCGACGTCGATGTGGCCGTCGTGCTCGGCGACGATCGCGTGACAGATCGCGAGGCCCAGCCCCGTGCCCTTGCTCTTGGTCGTGAAGAACGGGTCGAACACGTGGGCGAGCTGCTCGGGCGCGATCCCTGGGCCGTCGTCGGACACGACGATCGTCGTCGCGTCCGGGGTGCGGTGCGCGTCGATCTGGACGTGCTTGCCGCCGGCGGCAGCAGCATCGGCCGCGTTGCGTAGCAGGTTCCATAGCACCTGGCGCAGCTTGGCCGGATCGGCGTGGATCGGCAGCGGTCGGTCGGCCTCCATCGTCATCGTGACCGCGACAAACGCCGGCTCGGCGCGCGCGACCTGCAGCGTCTCTTCGACCAGCAGGCTGAGATCGAAGTCGACTCGCTGCGGCGGCCTCGGGTTGGCGTAGTCGAGCAGGTCACCGATCAGCACGTTGAGGCGCTGGATCTCGCGGTGGACGATCGCCATCAGCGTGCGGTCGTCCTCGGAGGCTGCCGGCGTCTGGCGCAGCAGCTCGATCGATCCCGAGATCGACGCCAGCGGATTGCGGATCTCGTGAGCGACGCCGGCCGCGAGCTGGCCGACCGTCGCGAGCCGCTCGGAGCGCCGCGACTGGGTCTCGAGCCGCCGCAGCTCGGTGAGGTCCTGGAAGTTGACGACGCGGCCGATCACCTGGTTCTTGATGTCGCGCAGCGGTGACACCGTCACCCCGACGGTGAGGCCGGCGGCGAGCCGGAGGTCGGCGCGCCGCAGCTCGCCGCGCTCGTTGGCGACCAGCGCCGAGAGCCCCGGCATCAGCTTGTCGATCGGTTGGCCGGCGAACGCCGGTGGGTGCCCCAGGATGTCCGCGGCCGCGGCGTTGGCGGTCAGCACCACGCCGTCGGGCGCGATGGTGATGAGACCCGACGATAGCGAGCGCACGATGTCCTCGTGGAGCGTGAGCAGCGCGGCGGCGGCCTTGCGGGTCGTCGCGAGGGTCTCGACCCCGCGCTGCAGCTGATCGCCGAAGATGAACGCGAGCGCGCCGACGCCGATCAGCGCGGCGAGGTTGATGCCGAGCGTCCGGATGAGGCCGATCAGCGGCTGGTCCCACGGGTGGACCTGCGACAGCGCCGGCAGCTCGAACGCCTGGGTCCATGCGAGCAGCGAGACCGCGATCATCGTGGTGATGGAGGCCAGCGTCACCACCACCGCGCCGGTGCGATACGACAGCGCGCCCGCGCCGACGATCGACAGCGCGTAGAGGAACACGTAGGGGCTCTCGGCGCCGCCAGTCGCGTAGACCAGCAGCGAGGTCACGACGATGTCGGCGGCTTGCATCGGCCGCGCGACGCGCCGGGCCGCGAAGCCGCGGCGCAGCAACACGCCGAACGCGATCGAGGTCAGGTAGGTGACCGCGATGATCCCCGACTGCAGCCACACCGCGGACGGCGGGACCTGCTCGCCGGTGGCGAGGATCCACAGCGACAGCCCCAGCACGACCGAGACGACGAGCGTCCGCAGCAGCAGCAGGCGGTTGACGCGGCGGCCCAGGTCGCTCGCAGGCGCGGCGGGCGTCGGGATCAAAGAATCGGCGGGCGACGGGCCGAACCGCTCGCGGGTGCGCGTTCGCGAGCGCGTGAACGGCAGCGGTTCGGTCATCCCGGCTCGAGAGTATCCGTTCGCCGGACGAGCGTCAGCTCTGGATGTTGCCGGCCAGCTTGAAGATCGGCAGGTACATCGCGATGATCAGTCCACCGACGACGACGCCGAGAAACGCCATCATGATCGGCTCGATCAGCGAGGTCAGCGCCGACACCGCGGCGTCGACCTCCTCCTCGTAGAAGTCCGCGATCTTTTGCAGCATCTGATCCATCGCGCCGGTCTGCTCGCCGACGCCGATCATCTGGACGACCATGGTCGGGAACACCCGCGATTCGGCGAGCGGGCCCGCCATGTCGTGGCCCTCGGAGATCTTGTCGCGCGCCTTCATGATGCCCTGCTCGACGACCTTGTTGCCGGCGGTGCGGGCGCAGATATCGAGCGCGTCGAGGATCGGCACGCCGGAGGTCAGCAGCGTGCCGAGCGTCCGGGTGAACCGCGCGACGACGATCTTGCGCAGCGTGCCGCCCATCACCGGCAGCCGCAGCAACATGCGATCGAAGATCTCCTTGCCGCCCTCGGTCCGCCGCATCATCGTCGAGCCGACCACGAGCCCGACCACGCTGCCGAGGTAGAGGTACCAGCGGTTGACGAACCCGTGCGAGATGTTGATGACGAACTTGGTCGCTCCGGGCAGCTCGGCGTGCCCCATCTCCTTGTACATGTTCTCGAACGTCGGGATGACCTTGATCAGCATGACCGCGATCACGCCGATCGCGACGACCATGATGCCGACCGGATAGAACAACGCGCTCTTGATCTGGCCGCGCAGCTTCACCGCCTTCTCGATGTAGACCGCGAGGCGATTCAAGATCGTGTCGAGGATGCCGCCGATCTCACCGGCCGCCACCAGGTTCACGTAGAGGTCGTCGAACACCCGGGGATGCCGCCGCAGCGCATCGGAGAACGTCGCGCCTTGCTCGACCGCGCTCTTCACCTGGCTCAGGATCCGCGCGAAGATCTTGTTGGCGGTCTGCGCCGCCAGGATGTCGAGGCACTGCACCAGCGGCAGGCCGGCATCGATCATCGTCGCCAGCTGGCGCGTGAAGATCTGTAGGTCCTTGTGCCCGACGCCCGATCCGAACGAGATCGAGATGGCGACCGGCTCCTTCTTCACGCGATCGACGGTGAGCCCGTCACCGCGCAGCCGGGTCTCGACCAGCGCCGCGCTCTCCGCTTCCATCGCTCCGCGCTTCTTCTCGCCGGAGCGGGTCGTTGCTTCCCACTGGAACTTGGCCATGCGTTTCTCCTGTGGCTCGCCGGATGTGCTGCGATGATCGCTAGCGCCGGTAGTTGGTCGGCGGTGCGATCCCGCCGAGCGAGCCGCCCGAGCTCAAGATCATCGTCTTTAGCTCCTCGACCTCGCTCGAGTGCCCGATACATTCTTCTAGCGAGATCACCTTGCGATTATAGAGGTCGACCAGCGATTGGTTCATCGTCTGCATCCCAAACTTCGACTGGCCGATCTGCATCTGCGAATAGATCTGGTGCAGCTTGTCTTCGCGGATCAGGTTGCGGATCGCGGCGTTGGGGACCAGGACCTCGGACGCGAGCGCCCGGCCGCTGCCGCTGGCCTTGGGGATCAGCATCTGGGTGATAACGCCCTCCAGCACGAACGACAGCACCGAGCGGACCTGGCCCTGGGCGGCCGACGGGAACACGTCGACGATCCGGTTGATGCTCTGGATCGCGTTGTTGGTGTGCAGCGTGCCGAACGCAAGGTGCCCGGTCTCGGCGATCGTCAACGCCGCCTCGATCGTCTCGAGGTCGCGCATCTCGCCGATCAGCACGACGTCGGGATCCTGGCGCAGGATGTACTTGAGCGCGCGCTTGAACGACTGCGAATCGCGGCCGATCTCGCGCTGGTTGATCAGGCAGTTCTTGTGCTGGTGCTGGAACTCGATCGGATCTTCGATCGTGATGATGTGGCCGCGAGTCCTGGTGTTGATGCGGTCGATCATCGACGCCAGCGTGGTCGACTTGCCCGAGCCGGTCGGCCCGGTGACCAGGACCAGGCCGCGCGGCCGGTCGCACAGGTCGGTCACCACCGCGGGCAGGCCGAGATCCTCGAGCGGGTTGATCTGGTACGGCACGATGCGGAACGCACCGGCGACGCACGACTGCTGGAGGTAGACGTTGGCGCGGAACCGCGCCATGCCGCGAATGCCGAACGAGAAGTCGATCTCGAGATCCTCCTCGAACCGCAGCTTCTGCGCGTCGTTCATCACCGAGTAGCACAGCGTCTTGGTGTCGACCGGCGTCAGCGGCTCGGTCTGCAGGCGGACCAGCTCGCTGTCGATCCGCAGGCGCGGTGGCGATCCGGCCGTGACATGGAGATCCGAGGCGCCCTTGTCGGTCATCGCCTTGAGCAGGGCTTGGAGGCTATGGGCCATCAGTCATCTACCGTGGTTCGGAGAATCTCTTCGGGCGTGGTCATCCCCTCGAGGATCTTGGCCAGCCCGGCCATCCGCAAGCTCTGCACGCCGCCCCGGATCATCTCGGTCTTGATCTCGGCGGCCGAGGCGCCCTGGAGCACGAGCTCCTTCAGCGGATCGGTGAACGGCATCACCTCGTACAGCGCGACGCGGCCCTTGTAGCCGGTGTTGTTGCAGGTGTTGCAGCCGCGGCCCTTCATGATCTGCGCCTTGCGGATCTGGTCCTCGGTCATCCCCATCTTGGCGAGCGCCTCGGGGTGCTTCTCGTCGGGGATCTTGCAGTCGGCGCAGATCCGGCGCGCGAGCCGCTGCGCCAGCACGAGGTTCACCGAGGCCGTCACCAGGAACGGCTCGATGCCCATGTTGAGCAAGCGCGACACGGTGGAGGGAGCGTCGTTGGTGTGCAAGGTCGACAGCACGAGGTGACCGGTCAGCGCGGCCTTGACCCCGATCTCGGCGGTCTCGAAGTCGCGAATCTCGCCAACCATGATGATATTCGGGTCCTGGCGCAGGAACGCGCGCAGCGCGGTCGCGAAGTTGAGCCCGATATCCTCGTGCATTTGCACTTGGTTGATCCCGTGGAGATTGAACTCGACGGGATCTTCCGCAGTCGAGATGTTTCGGTCGATTGTATTCAGCTCGGATAGTGCGGAATACAGCGTGGTTGTCTTACCCGAACCGGTCGGACCGGTGACCAGCACCATCCCGTAGGGCTTCTTGATCGCGACCTTGAACTCCTCGAGCGGCTTGATGTCGAACCCGAGCTTCGTCATGTCGAGCTGCAGGTTCGATTTATCGAGCAGTCGCATCACGATCTTCTCGCCGAACAGCGTCGGCAACACCGACACGCGGAAGTCCATCTCCTTGTTGGTGCCGATCTTGAGCTTGATGCGGCCGTCCTGCGGCAGCCGGCGCTCGGCGATGTCGAGCGAGGCCATGATCTTGAGCCGCGACGTGATCGCGTTGCGCAGCTTGAGCGGCGGCCGCATCTCTTCCTGGAGGATGCCGTCGATCCGGAATCGCACCCGGAAGCTCTTCTCGTAGGGCTCGACGTGGATATCCGACGCCTTCTTCTTGATCGCCGACAGCAAGATCGCGTTGCACAGCTTCACGACCGGCGCCTCGCCGGCCTGGTTCTCGAGGTCGACGACGTTGACCGACTCATCGGACGATCCGGAGAAGTCGACGTTGTCGACGTCGAACTCGCCCATCATCTGGTCGAGGTCGGGTCCCTTGTCGTAGTAGCGCGACAGCGCGGCCTCGAGCGCGGCCTCCGACGCCACGACCGGCTCGATGTTGTACTGGGTGAGGAACTTGAGCTCGTCGATCGCGTAGATGTTCGACGGATCGGCCATCGCGACGATCAGCGTCGGGCCGCTGCGCCGGACCGGAATGACCTGATGCTTCTCACAGATCTCGCGCGGCACCAGCTTGAGCACGCTGGCGTCGATCTCGATCTCGGACAGGTTGATCGACGGCAGGCTGTACTGCTTCGCGACGAACTGCGTGAGCTCGACATCCTTGACGTAGCCAAGGCGCGACAGCGTCGCGCCCAGCCGCTTGCCGGTTCGCTTGGCCTCCTCTTGCGCCTGCTGAAGCTGCTGGAGCGAGAGCATCCTCTCTCGAACCAGCAGCTCTCCAATACGGCTCATTCGGCAGTCTCCCTGAAAAAGACTACAGGTTTCAAAGGGTATCGCGTCACGACAGGATCCGTCAAACAGCCGCTCCCTTACGAGATTCCGGCACACACCCACGTGTAGGTGACCGCCGGGGGTCGGTTCGTCGTCTGAATATGGCGCGGTCTCGTGCCCCTGAGAAGTTATCGGCGTCGGGAACTGCGCAGAACATGCCTCGATCGCCGCGGCGCCGAAGCCAGGCGCCGTCGCGCCGGTCTGCGAATCGTTCGTGCTGGCAGCGGGGGCGCGTGCAGTGTCTGCACAAAGTTGCAGACCGACCGGCTTGGAGATTCCCGCCAGGTGAGCCATAAAGCCCGCGCCATGGCCGAGCCACGCCGCCCTGTACGTCGTCCCGCTCGTGGCTTGCCGATCGTGCGCAAGAACACGGTCCGGCTCCCCGGCGACGTCGCCCACCGCGTCCGCGCGGGCCATCCATGGGTCTACCGTGAGGCGATCGGGCCGCGCGCGCTGATGGCCGAGCCGGGGACGCAGTTCGACTGCGTCGACGAAGACGGCGAGTTCGTCGGCCGCGCGCTGTACGACGGCGATAGCGCGATCGCGCTCCGCGTGTTCGTTCGAGCCCCCGACGTTGCGATCGACGGCAAGCTGATCAAGGACCGGGTGCGCGCGGCCGTCGCGCTGCGTCGCAAGCTCATCGATCTCGACAAGCTCGGCTCGGCGCGGCTCATCAACGCCGAATCCGATGGGCTCCCCGGGATCGTCGTGGAGCGCTACGCCGACTACCTGGTGATCCAGCTGTTCACCAGCGCCGTGATGGGGCTGCGCAACGACCTCTACGACGCGCTCGAAGCCGAGCTCCATCCCAAGGCGATCTACGAGCAGCGGCGCTTCAAGTCGCTGGGTGGCGAGGCGCCCCGGCAGGTCGCCGCCGAGCTGGTCCGCGGGTCGGCCGCGCCGGTCGAGCTCGAGGTCAAGGAAGACGATCTGACGTTCATCGTCGACGTCACCGCGCCGCTGTCGACCGGGCTGTTCGCCGATCTGCGCGAGGGCCGGCGCGCGGTGCGCCAGTGGGCCCATGGCCGCCGCGTCCTGAACTTGTTCTCCTACACCGGCGCCATCTCGGTCTATGCCCACGCCGGCGGCGCCACCGAGGTCTGCGCCGTCGACGTCGCCGCGAAGGCCCACGCCCGCGCGCGGCGCAACTTCGCGGCGTCCGGCTTCGATCCCGAGAAGCCCGAGCACATCGTCGGGGACGCGTTCAAGGTGCTCGCGCGGTTCGTCGAGCGCGGCCGGACGTTCGACATGGTCGTCCTCGATCCGCCGGCGTTCGCCAGCGCGGCGGCGCGCGGTGGCAAGGCGTGGAGCGCGGTCCGCGACTTCGCGGAGCTGGTCACCGCGAGCCTCGAGGTCCTGGTGCCGGGCGGCCTGCTCATCGCCGCGTCGTCGACCCACAAGATGACAGCGGGCGAGCTCGAGCTCGCCCTGGCCGACGGTGCGATGAACGCGGGCACGCGGCTGCAGATCGTCGATCGCCGCTCGCTGCCCCCCGACTTCCCGACCGTCCCTGGATTTCCCGAGGCGAGCTACCTCAAGTTCGCCGTCTGCGTCCGCGGCTAAGTCAGCGCGTCTTCGAGGGTTTGTTCGCCGGGCTCGCGAACATCATTCAGCTGCCATCGCGATCGAAGCGTCGCGAACGCGTGATACAGCATTGCGCAAGCCATGGCAGATCCCGCCGAACCCGCGCACACCCTGAGCGAAGGGGGGGCCCGACAGCTCTCCAATATCACCAAGACGCCGCCGCAGTGGGTCGGCAGCACCCCGCGATGGCTCGTCCAGCTGTTGCCGTGGACGCCGGTCGAGGCGGGCGTCTACCGGGTCAACCGCGTCATCGACAACAAGTTTGCGGTCGAGTGCACCCCGGATGACGCCTCCGATCTGCCCGTCGCCGAGATCGACTACGACGAGACGCCGCGCGAGTACACGCTGACCACGGTCACCACGACCGTCCAGGTCCACACCCGGATCTCGGATCTGTTCCGCAGCCCGATGGACCAGGTCAAGGAGCAGCTGACCGTCGCCGTCGAGCGGATCAAAGAGAAGCAGGAAGACGAGCTGGTCAACAACGGCAACTACGGCCTGCTCAACAGCGTGCACGACTCGATGGTCGTCAAGCCGCGCGGCGGCGCCCCGACCCCCGACGATTTCGACGAGCTGATCGCCCGGGTGTGGAAGGAGCCGTCGTTCTTCCTCGCCCACCCGCGCGCGATCGCCGCGTTCGGCCGTGAATGCACGCGGCGGGGCGTGCCACCCCCGACGGTCACCCTGTTCGGCTCGCCGGTGCTGACCTGGCGCGGCCTGCCGCTGGTGCCGTGCGACAAGCTCCACGTCAGCGGCACCAAGACCGACATCCTGCTGATGCGCACCGGCGAGAAGAAGCGCGGCGTCGTCGGCCTGTTCCAGCCCGGCATCCCCGGCGAGGTCAGCCCGAGCATGTCGATCCGGTTCATGGGGATCAACCAGAAGGGCGCCGCGTCCTACCTGATCTCGCTGTACTGCTCGTCGGCCGTGCTCACCGAGGACGCGATCGGCGTGCTCCAGGGCGTCGAGGTCGACCGCTACCACGACTACAAATGAGCGATCGATAGCTCGTTCGCACGCGACCACGACGACACGCAAGGCGGCCGCAGGGACAATAGATGAGCGCAGACAATCGCAACTTGGCCCCGCCGCACGAGGTCGCCGGTCAGCTCGGCCAGGTCGTCGACCCCGGCGGTGGCTTCGTGCCCGGCCTTCTGCCAACACCGGTCCCCGGTGCGCTCGGCACGGCGAGCCCAGGCCTCGCCGCGGCGGCGCTCGCGTCTCCGGGCCGCCCGACAGTCGGACCCGACGAGCCGAGCGCGCTCGTCGTCGCGATCGAGCGCCTGGCAGCCGAGCTGTTCGCCGGCTCGTTCGGCAGCTCGGCGGCCCCGGTTCCGGTGGCACCAGCGACCGCGCTGACCCCGAGCAACCTCCAGCTGCCGGCCTCTCCCGGCCTGGGCGCGGGGTTCTCGCCTGCGTCGCCGCTCGAGTCCGCCGCCGATGATCCGCGGAAGCTCGCGCTGACGATCGAGCGGCTCGCGAGCGAGCTCGTTGCCGGACCCTCGGCGGCGTCGGCCTCGCCGATGACGAGCGCCTCTCCGGCGATCTCACCGGCCCTGGCGCCGTGGACCCCGGCGCCGTCGGGAGCCCCGGCCGCCGGTAGGGTTGCCCCGGCGGGGCCATCAGCGCCGCGGGCCGACGCGGTCGGCGCAGCGCCCCCTGCCGCGGTCTGGGCGGGGACGCCCGGCTTGGCCGGGACCAGCGCGGCCCGCTCGCCGTTCGCCGATGCGCCCGTGTTCGATGCGCTGCTGCGCGGGGATCCAGCGACGGCGTTCGGCGGCCCCGTCACGGCAGAAACGGCCCCACCCGTACAGCGCGATCGCGCAACAGGGCCTGCGACCTCGCCGCCTGGGTTCGGCAGTCCCGCATCGAGAGGCGGTGGCTCGCCGGCGGCGTTCGGCGGCCCGGCTTCAGGCGCGGGAGGTTCACCGGCGGCGTTCGGCAGCCCGTCGCCGGCATTCACCGGCCCGGCGACGACGTTTGGCGGCCCGGCAGGACCTGGTGGCTCGCCTTGGGAGCCCAGCGACGCATCGACGGGTGTCCCGGCATCGTCCTCGGTGAGCTCCCCCTGGTCGAGCGTCCCCGCGCCGAGCTCGTCGTTCACGATCCCGCCCAGCTCACGGCCCTCGGCGCCCGCGGCCGACGTGATCCGCATCCCCGTGGTCGGCGACGCACCCACCGGGGGCGCCGCGCCGGCGCCGGACCCGGCCCGCTCGCTGGAACGCGGCTCGCGCATCGACGGCGATCGCTCGCCGGCCGTCATCCGCAACCTCGGCGGCACCGCCTTCGATCCCTACACGGTGCGGCGCGACTTTCCGATCCTCGACGAGCGCGTCCACGGTGGCAAGCGCCTGGTCTGGCTCGACAACGCCGCCACCACGCAGAAGCCGCGCGCGGTGATCGATCGGCTGTCGTACTTCTACGAGCACGAGAACTCCAACATCCATCGTGCGGCCCATACGCTCGCCGCCCGCGCGACCGACGCCTACGAGTCCGCCCGCGAGTCGACCCGGCGGTTCGTCAACGCGTCGTCGACCAGCGAGATCATCTTCGTGCGCGGCGCGACCGAGGGCATCAACCTCGTCGCGCAGAGCTGGGGCCGCCGCAACGTCGCCGCGGGCGACGAGATCGTCATCACCCACCTCGAGCATCACGCCAACATCGTCCCGTGGCAGCAGCTGTGCGCGGCGACCGGCGCGCGGCTTCGGATCGCCCCGGTCGACGATCGCGGCGATGTCATCGTGGAGGCCTACGAGCGGCTGCTCGGTCCGCGCACCCGCCTGGTCGCGTTCCCGCAGGTCTCCAACGCGCTCGGCACGGTCACGCCCGCCCGCGAGATGATCGAGATCGCCCACCGCCACGGTGCGGTCGTGCTGCTCGACGGCGCCCAGGCGGTCTCGCACATGCGCGTCGACGTCCAGCAGCTCGATTGCGACTTCTACGTGCTGTCGGGTCACAAGGTGTTTGCCCCAACCGGCATCGGCGCCGTGTACGGCAAGCGCGCCGTCCTCGAGGCGATGCCGCCCTGGCAGGGCGGCGGCAACATGATCCAGGACGTCACGTTCGAGCACACGACCTACCACCAGCCGCCGTTTCGATTCGAAGCCGGCACCGGCAGCATTGGCGACGCCGCCGGCCTCGGCGCGGCGCTCGACTACGTGATGCGCCTCGGGATCGACAACATCGATCGCTACGAGCACGAGCTCATGCGCTACGCCGAGCACCACCTGGCCTCGGTTCCCGGCCTTCACATGATCGGCGCGCCTCGCCACAAGGCCGGCGTCCTGTCGTTCGTGCTCGATGGCCAGCGCACGGAAGACGTCGGCAGCGCGCTCGACAAGGACGGCATCGCCGTACGGTCCGGCCACCACTGCGCCCAGCCCATTCTGCGCCGGTTCGGCCACGAGGCCTCCGTCCGCGCGTCCCTCGCTTTCTATAATACCTGCGAGGACATAGATGAACTGGTAGGCGCCCTGCGCCGGCTCCAGGCGGGGCACGGCCCGAGTCCGCGATAGCAGACGCCTTGCCTACCATCACGGTCTCCGCTATAACGGAAACCATGGTGGCGAACATCTCCCCCAAGCAACTGGTCGACGTGCTCTCGAACCCGAACGCCCACCTGATCGACGTTCGTGATCACCGCGAGTGGGATAGCGGGCACCTCGACGGCGCGCGCTCGGTGCCGCTCGACGAGCTCCGCGCCAACCCCGACCGCGAGCTCCCGCAGGATGCCGTCCTGGTGTTCATCTGCGCCAAGGGGTCCCGCAGCCTGACGGCCGCCAAGCTCGCCGAGCGCCTGGGCTATGCGTCGATCTACAACGTCGAAGGCGGCACCGCTGCCTGCGCGCGTGCCGGCTTCCCGCTGGTCACCGTCGCAGCCCGCGCTGCTGCCTGAGTCGCAGCGCCCGCCGTGGTCAACCTCGTCCGGTCACGGCCCGACGAGGTTGAGGTACGCCTCGTTGAACATCCGCGCGGTGCTGTCGATGCCGAGCACCGCCGAGAGGGTGTCGCACACGGTCTCTCCCAGCAGGCCCGGCGGCACCAGCCGATCAGGGCACAGCGCCGCGATCCCGAGCCCGTCATCCAGGATCCAGCGCGAGTGGCTCAGGCAGACCGCTCCGTCGGTGTTCCAGCCCGCCTCGAACAGCATCCCCAGCGGCGGCAGCCCCAGCAGTCCGCCATGGGCCTGGATCGGACCCGGTGACGGCAGGTTGTCCCAGACGTTGATCATCGTGCCGGGGCGCGTGTGCGGCACGCCAATCCCGCAGTAGTCGGCGCGCGCGAGCCGCGTGCAGGTCTGGTGCACCGGCGCCAGGTCGCCGTAGCCGGTGACCCAGGGTCGATATCCCCAGCGGTAGCACTTCGCGATCACCCCGGTCGTGCAGCCGAACGTGAACAGCGCGCTCGACACGCTGCGATCGCCGTGCTCGTCCCAGATGGCGGCCAGCGGGATCGCGACGCTATCGCCATCGCTGTCGACCGGGCAGCCCGGGTGCCACGACTGGGTGTCGGCGACCCACTGTTCGAGCGTGTACAGGAAGGTGTGCCCGGTGCGCGTCGGATCGTTCTGCGAGAGCTCTGGCGCGATCGCGGTGATCCGGAACTCGACGGTCGCGCTCGCCGGCGGCGTGACCGCGAGATTTCGCACCTCCGCGAACAGGTGCGTGCCGACCAGGGCGGTGCCGCGCAACGTGGTCGATCCGCGGTCGGCGACCAGCTCGCCGCGATCGACCCGCACATTGTGGAGCGCGGCGCCTGACAGGGTCGCGCCGTCGACGCGAAACCCAACCATGGTCATGTCCTGCAGCGCCGTGCCGTCCAGCGTCACGCCCTGCAGGGTCGTGCCCTGCATCCTCATGCCGGGTTGCACGGTGGTCGACGTCGTGGGGGCGTCGACGACGTCACACGCGCAGAACGCCATACTCAACGTCATCCAGCAGATAGTAAATCTCGTCATGGAACTCCTGTTATCGCCATGTTTGTAACTATCATTCCGAGAATGATTGCGAATCATCGAGAGCTGCGTCACCGCGGCGTGGCGCACAGCCGCACGCCGATCTGCACGTGGCGCTGAGTCGGCTCGGCGTACTCGCGATTCATGCTCCGCGCGTCGAGCGCGGTGTTGTACCAGCCACCACCGCGCGCGACCGGCGCATCCACGGTCTCGGCGGAGCGCGTCCACTCCCACACGTTGCCGGCCATATCGTCGGCGCCGATCGGGCTGCGCGATGCCGGATGCGAGCCCACCTCATCGGGGCCGAACGCGAGCGACTCGCGTCCATAGGTCGCGTCGAGGTTCGCGTCGTCGGCGGCCAGCACATTGCCGCTGGGGAACGTGCGCGCATCGGCGCCGCGCGCGGCACGCTCCCACTCGTACTCGTCGCACAGCCGCGCGCCTGGAACACGATGGGTGCGATCGAGCCAGGCGGCAAACGCGATCGCGTCGTCGTACGACACCGCGGCGACGGGAAACTTCGTCCAGTCCTGATCCGCTCGCTTGGCGCGGCGCTCGTAGTGCAGTCGCTGGCCGGTGTCGGCCGTGTACGTCCGCGTCGTCGGCGTCATCACGAGCCGCCACCGCTTTGGACCGAGCTCGCTGAGCGCGAGCGCGCGCGCGCGCAGCTCCCCCGCTTGCGACGACCGCGGCATGACCGCGTTCGGGATGCGCTGACTGCGCTCGCCGGGCGGCAGCTCCTCGAGAAACTCGATCCACTGTCCGAACGTGACCTCGGTGCGCCCGATGTAGTAGCCGGCGGTCTGGACCTCGTGGAGCGGGACCGCGTTGAGAAATCCGCGCCGCAGATCGGTGCTGTCCGCGCTGCCGAACAGAAACCGCCCCGGTGGAACGTAGATCATCCCGGGCGGCGCCGATCCGGCGATCGGCAGCACGATTCGCTGCTTGTACGTCTCGCCGCGCGTCAGCAGCACCGGCAGCCGCGTCGCCAGCCGCCCCGGCGCCTCGAACACCAGGATCAGCGCGCCGGGCGGCAGCACCTGCGATGCCAGCGGCGCTTGCCCCAGGACCTCGGGATCGGCGCCGGGTCGCTCGCCCCACACCAGCGCGCCCGACGGAACGATCTCGAGCTCGAGGCGCGCGCCGGCGTCGAGCGCGGTCCGGTAGCGGCCGTCATCGTACGGCGCCAGGCGTCCCGCGAGCTCGTCGACCAGATCGCCGTGGCGATCGCGCTCGGCACGCAGCAGCCGCTCGAAGGTCAGGTCCGCAAACTGCGCTCGCAGGCTCGCGCGCGTCGGATCGAGCGACAGGGCGCTCTCGAGGTGACTCGACGCGACGCGAAACCGCCGAGCCTCCTCGGTGGACAGGGCCTCGACCTGCGCCCACGCGTCCTCGCCCTCGTCCCAGCGATGCGCGTCGAACAGGCCGAACGCGCGGGCGCGCGCGGCGTCGCGCTGCTGCGCGGGTTGCCGGGCCTGGTCGAACGCGGTGGTCGCGGCGCGCACCTGATCGGCGATCACCGCGTCGAGCTCGCGCCGCGCCCGCCCGCGGATCGCCAGGCCGACGGCGACCGCCGCGATCGCGAGGAACGCGGCAGCGCAGATCCCGAGCGCCCAGGTCCGCACGATGGCCGCGCGGGACTTTGCGAGGAAGGTGGCCTCACGAGGCGCCACGGTCTCGCGGTCGAGTCCCTTGGCCTCGGCCAGCTGGTGTCGGCCCCACAGCAGATCGCGCAGCCGGCCCATGCGCTCCCACTCGGCGGCAGCGTGCGCGACGCGCACGCGCACGGCGTGCTCGCCCGCGCCCGCCCGCAGCCAGTCCTGCAAGGTCGACCAGCTCACCAGCAGCGCTTCGTGCGCGATCTCGTACGCGCCGAGCTGGGCGTCGTTGGCGACCACGACGCGACCATGAACCAGGACCTCGAGCGCCGCGCGCTCTGCGCGGCGCTCCGCGCCATCGCTCAGGAGCTCGGCCTCCGAGCGTCGCGCGCGGGTCCCCTCGGCGGTGACGAGACGCAACAGGATCCGGCGCGCGGCGGCGCGTTCGCTGGCATCGAGCCCCGCGAGCAGTCGGTCGGCGTGGCGGGCGAGCGCACCCTCGACGCCGCCGAGCGCGGCAAGCGAGCTGGCCTGGATCGTGCGGGTATCGGGGCCGCGGGCGTCCCACACCTCGGCGAGCGTGAATTGCAGGAGCGGCAGACCGCCGGGCGCGCGCTCGGTCTGCTCGACGAGCGCGTCGACGAGCGCCTCGGACTCGAAGACCACGCCCTTGGCCGCCGCCGGCCGGACGATCGCCTCCCGGATGCGCTCGCCGGTCAGCGGGCGCAGAAAGTACAGCCCGCGCGCCATCTCGTCACCGAGCGCCGGCAGCATCGCCAGCCGCGACAGGAAGTCGGACCGGCCGGTGGCCAGGATCCGCACCGACGGCACCCACACGGCGAGCGCGGCGAGCGCGGCGGCGACCACGCGCGCCTCCTCCGGCGTCGAGAGCGTCAGTAGCTCCTCGAGCTGGTCGACGAACAACAGCAGGCGGCGCGCGGGCTGATCGGCCGTGGTCGAGGTGTGCAGGCGGATCGCGCGGGCGACCGCCTCGGGCGTGTCGCGCAGCAGCGTGCCGAGCGTCGCTTCGTCGGTGTCCGACCACGCGGCGAGCGCCGCGGCGAGCGACTGCACCGGATAGCGGCCCAGGACCACGTCGACGCGGGACCAGCCGTCGTTGGCGACCAGCCACGGCAGGACGCCGGCCCGGCACAGCGAGGATTTGCCGGTGCCCGAGTCGCCGCCGACGATCACGAACGCCTCGCTGCGCACGCGATCGACCAGCTCGCGGATCTCGCCGCGCCGGCCGAAGAACACCGACTCGTGGGCCGATTCGAACGCGGCGAGGCCGCGATAGGGATTGCCGTCCGGCACGGTGTTTCGGGCGGGCGGCGCGGCGACTTCTTCCAGCGCGGCCACCAGCGCGTCGGCGGACCTGAACCGCGCGCCCGCATCGCGCTCGACCAGCCGATCGACGATCGCGGCCAGCGCCGGCTCGACGCCGGGCGCGACGTCGCCGAGTCGCGGGACATCGAAGTTCTGGACGACATCGCCGAGCACCGCCATCGCGACGCCGAACCGAGGCGCGGTGCCCGCGAGCAGCTCGTAGAGCAGGACGCCGAGCGAGTAGAGATCGGATCGGCGGGTCGCAGGCTCGCCTCGCCACAGCTCGGGCGCCATGTAGAGCGGCGTACCGATGAAGGACTCGGGGGGCGTCCCGCGAATCGAAGCGAACTCCTGGTTGGGCGAGTAGACGACCGTCTCGCCGGCCGACCACCGGACCTGCCGCGACAGCGTCACGTTGATCGCCGAGACCGAGCCGGGCGCTCGCTCGGCGGAGCGCTCGCGTGGTGGCGCGACGACCGAATCCTCGGCCGCGGCGCTGTCGACCATCCGGGCGAGCCCGAAGTCGAGCAGCTTGGCGCGGCCATCATCGGCGAGCATCGCGTTGGCCGGCTTGAGATCGCGGTGGAGCACGCCGCAGCGGTGGGCCGCCGCGAGCCCGCGCGCGAGGTCGAGCGCGATCGCGAGCCCCTGTTGCGACGACACCGGTCGCTCGATCTGATCGAGCGGCTGGCCCCGCACGTACTCGGAGACCAGGTACGGATGCCCCGCGACCTCGGCGACGCGATAGACCGCGACCACGTTGGGATGCTGCAGCCTGGCGATCGCGCGCGCCTCGTCGAAGAACAGCGCGCGTGCGGCCGGATCCTCGGCGGCTTGCACGAACTTCAGCGCGACCGGACGATCGAGCAGCGAGTCGCGCGCGAGGTACACCTGGCCCATGGCGCCGCGACCGAGCAGCCGCACCATCCGGTACTCCTCGAACGCCGCCGGCGGGCTCCACTCCGGCTCGGTCATGTGAGCTGTGGCCCGTAGCCCACCCTTCGGCCCGGGCCCACGACCACCGTCGATACGCCGATCCCTCGCCGGACCCGCAGGCACACGCTGGTGCCGCTCGCCGCTTGTTCGAACGCTTCGCTCACGCACGGCAATCTGCCGAGACGACTGGTCGGACCGCACGGCGGCCGAGCGCAGCAAACCGTCGAATCTTTCATGTGCTTTGCGCGAAGCCAGCAAGCCACGTGCTCAGCGCGTGGCGGCTTAATCCCGCGCGCCGACTGGCTCCCCATGTGGCGCGCGAGCGCAGCGTGCTGGCGTGCACCGGCGGTTTACCCACGGGGTGGGGCGCGAGCACGGCGTATTCTCGAGGTCCACCCACACCGTCGCCGGTCAGCAGGCGCGGGGATCTTCGTATCGCGATATACCGACCGCAACCGACGTGACACGAGAACCGAGCGCACCGAACGATCGTTCGCGGTGGCGCTATGCGGCCGCGACGCTGGGCACGATCGTCGTCGGACTCGGTTCGCGGCCCGCGGCGTCATGTGGCAGACACCGCATGGGCTTCATCAGGTCTTCATGAAGGTTGGCGAATGAACGGGGTGTCCCAGTGGTCGGATCAGCAATCGGCCGCCGTGCCAAGGAGCTACCTACAGATGTCATCGTCGAACCTGATTCGAGCCGCAATCCTGGCCACCACGCTGGCTGGTTCGTCCATCGCCCTTGCCGGCGCTCCGCAGACGCATCACTGCAAGCTGAGCGACGGCACGATGGATATGAAGAAGACGCACAAGCAGTGCACCGCCGCCAAGGGCACGTGGGCGAAGGACGCACCGGAGGCGGGCAAGGACGCACCGGCCAAGGATGCCCCGAAGACGGCGCCCAAGAAGTAGCGTCGTCGTACGTCCCCGATCGCGTGCGGCCGGTCCGAGACCAGCCGGAACCCGCCACGGCGATCCTGCAGGTGTGCCGCAGCTGCGCGCCCCGAGCCGCCCGTCTGGTGCGGCGACGATCGCAGCTCCCCGTCGGTCACGTCCGGCGCGTCGTGGGCAGGCCGAGCGCGGCGAGCTTGCGCTTGAGCGTGTTGCGCTCGATGCCGAGCGCGCGAGCGGTCTGCGACAAGTTGTTGGCGTGGGCGGCCAGTGCGGCCGTGATCGCCGCGTGCTCGGCATCCCGCACGGCCGCCGATAGGGTCGTCGCGTGAGCGTGACGTGGCGATGTTCGGCGCTGGGTACCGTGCGCGCCGCCGTGGCGGATCTCCGGCGCCAGATCGGCGGGGGTGACTTCGTGGTCGCAGAACACCGCCCAGCGATGGACTTCGCTCCGCAGCTCGCGGACGTTGCCGGGCCACGGATAGGCGGCGAGGAGCCGCATCGCGTCGGGGGTCACCGGCAGCTTGCGGGTGCGGCCGCGGATCGTGGCCTCGCGCAGGAACGCATCGATCATCGCCGGGAGATCGGTGATCCGCTCGCGCAGCGCGGGGACGACGAGGGTGGCCCCGCGCAGGCGGTAATAGAGATCTTCGCGGAACTGGCCGTCGCGCACCATCTGGTCGAGGTCGCGGTGGGTCGCGGCGACGACGCGGACGTCGACCTTGACGGCCAGCTCGCCGCCGACCCGGCGGACGGTGCGCTCCTGCAGCACGCGCAGGAGCATCGCCTGGACCTGCGGCGGTAGCTCGCCGATCTCGTCCAGGAAGATCGTGCCGCCGGACGCTTGCTCGAACAGGCCGCGGTGGCGCGCCGACGCGCCGGTGAATGCGGCGGCCTCGTGGCCGAACAGCTCGCTCGCGAGCATGGTATCGGCGATCGCACCGCAATTCTCGGCGATGAACGGCCCGTCGGCGCGCGGGCTGCCGTCGTGGATGGCGCGCGCGACGAGCTCCTTGCCGGCGCCGGTCTCGCCCAGGACCAGGACCGGCAGCTCGCTGTGAGCGACGCGAACCGCGCGGTCGAGCAGGGTGCGCATCGCGGCGCTGCCGGCGATCAGCTGCGAGCCGCGCGCGCGGACCTCGGCGCGCAGCCGTGTCACCTCGGCGCGCAGCACGCGGATCTCCGGGAAGCCATCGATGTCGAGCGAGACCTCGCGGATCGCGCGCGGATGCGGCCTGGGCACGAACGCGGCGGGGATGACCTGGAGCATGCGGGCGCGCAGCATCCGGGCCTGCACCAGGATCACCCACAGGGTCTGGGCCTGCGGCGTGCCAGCCGACAGCAGCACGTCGAGCCCGGCCTCGGGGCCGCGATCGAGCTCGGCGACCAGCGGTGCCAACGCCGCGAACAGTGCGGCGTGGTCGGACGGGTCATCGACCGCGACTACGCGGACGTCGACGGTGGCGACCTGGACGGCCATGTCGACGGCGAGCGCCTGCGTGCGCGCCAGGCCGAGCGGGACGGTGAGCACGATCGCGCGGTCGTAGCGATCGCGGCGCGGCGTCTCGTCGAGCAGGCGCAGCACCGGGCCGCGATCGGACGCGGCGCGCCGGGTGTGGTGCGCCGGCGCGGGGCCGTCGACCCCGCGATCCGACCAGGTCAGCAGGGTGCGCGGCATGGTTTATCATAGACCATTCCGATTCATGATGAACCACTCAACATGGTTCATGATGAACCACTGGACTCTGATTCTCGACGGTTGCGCGCTGGCACGAACCTCGCTCCAGGTCGCGGCATGATCGAACCTGTCCTGATCTCCGGCCCCGGTGTCTGGATGGAGAGCGAGGCGACCCGCCAGCTCGCCGCGGTCGCCCAGCTCGAGGGCTGCGTCCACGCGGCCGGGATGCCGGATCTCCATCCGGGGCGCGGCTTCCCGATCGGCGCGGCGGTCGCCACCCGCGAGGTCGTTCATCCTCACCTCGTCGGCGGCGACGCCGGCTGCGGCGCGCGCGTCGTGGTCACCTGCGTCGACAAGACGTCGCCCGATCGGCTGGAGCGCCGGCTGCGCGCCGCGTTCGAGGCGTCGGTGTTCGACGACGTCGATCCAGCCGCGCTGTTCGAGGCCGTGTGGCAGCGTGGCCCGCGCGCGTTCGCCGAGCTCGACGGCGTGCCCGACGAGCTGCGCCGGCTGGCCGCGAGCGAGCCGGCTGGCGATGGCTTCGGACCCAGCGCGGATTCCACGCCGTACCGGCGGGGCTTCGAGGCCTCGCTCGGGACGATCGGCGGCGGCAACCACTTCGCCGAGGTCGCGCGCGTCGGTCGCGTGCTCGACGGCGCGGCCGGAGGCTCGATCGGCCTCACGCGTGGCGCGCTGGTCGTGGTCACGCACTCCGGCTCGCGCGGCCTGGGCACGGCGCTCGCGGCGGAGTGGGGCACGCGTGTCCTCGCTGGCGCCGATCGCGACCGCTACCTGGGCCAGCTCGCCGGTGCCAGCCGGTTCGCGCGCGCCAACCGGCTGGTGCTCGCGTACCGGCTGCTCGGTGCGATGGGTGCGCTGCGCGACCACACCCTGCGCGGCTCGTTCGACGTGGCTCACAACGATGTGCGCGACGAGGCAGTCGGCGGTGCGGCCGCCTGGGTGCATCGCAAGGGCTGTGCGCCCGCGCCCGCCGGTGCGCTGACCATCGTGCTCGGCAGCCGCGGCGCGCCGTCGTGGATCATGAAGGGGACCGGCGCCGAGGCCGGGCTCGGCTCGGTCGCGCATGGCGCCGGCCGGCGGATGACTCGCAGCGAGGCGGTCGACAAGCTCAAGCAGCGCTACCGCCGCACCGAGGTGGTGCGCTCGGCGCTCGGCAGCCGGGTGATCTGCGACGACAAGATCCTGCTGTTCGAGGAGCATCCAGACGCCTACAAGCCGATCGAGCCGGTGATCGCCGCGCTCGAGGCGCACCACCAGGCGACCCGCGTCGCCGATCTCACGCCGGTCGTCACGGTGAAGCTATGACCGACGCTGATCTCCTGATCAGCTCCGGCGTCGGACCCGCCGAGGCCCGCAGGTTTGTCGCTCAGCTCGCCGCGCGGCTCGAGCAACTCGCCGAGCAACACGGCCTGGAGGTGCTCGAGGTCGTCTCGAGCGGGGGCGAGGCCGACGCGCCGCGCTCGATCACCTTGCGCGTCCGCGGCGAGGTGTTCGCGCAGCTCGCGGGCGAGCTTGGCACGCACGTGCTGGTGCAGCGCTCGGCCACGCGCGGCCGGGCAGCCCGCAAGCGGTGGTTCGCGGCGGTGAGCCTGCACGTGCGGCGCGACGACTGCGCCGGCGTCGACGTCTCGACGATCCCGCGCGACGCGCTGGTGATCACGGCGTGCCGCGCCGGCGGCCCGGGCGGTCAGCACGTCAATAAAGTGTCGTCGGCGGTTCGCGTCCATCACCTGCCGTCCGGCATCGCGATCCGCAGCGCGGGCGCGCGCTCGCAGCACGCCAACCTCGAGCAGGCGCTACGCCGGATGGTCCTGTTGCTTCGCGAGCGAGCCGAAGCGCGCCGCGCCGCGGATCGATCGGTGCGCCGCGACGCGCATTACGCAGTCGAGCGCGGACGCGCGGTTCGCAGCTATCAGCTCGACGACGACGGCTGCCTCATCGAACGGAGTCCGGCATGACGCTCACCACCGCGCTCAAGCTCCACCTGCGCGTGCTCGAGATCCACGGCCGCGTGCTGCGCGTGGTCACGCTGCGTCCGCAGACCGCGACGCGGCTCAGCACGAACTACTACCACGACACCTGGCACATCCTCGGCGGCACCGATGGTGCGGTGCTGCTCGGGCGGCTGCTGTGGGGGCTGTCGTTCCAGCGCCACCCGGGGACGCTGGTCGTGATCGACGGTCGCCACCTGGTGCCGACGCCGTTCGAGGCCGATCCACCTGATCCGATCCTGCTGATCCCGGGTGGCCTGACGCGGGTCGACGATGACCTGCTGCGCGCACTGCGGCTCCGGCTGCGCCGTTCGCCGGGTTCGCCGGCGACGATCCGCTGGCACACGTTCGGCATGCCCGCCGCGATCGCCGCGCTCGAATGCAGGCGGTCGTATCGGGATGCGCTGCACCACCTGAGGTCCCGCGAGCGGATGGCGCGGCGTGCTGGCTATCTCTGCTACACCGCACCGGCGGCGATCCTCCGCGAGACCGGGGTCGGCATCTATCGCATGCATGCCACGCCCGATCCATGGGGCAGCTACTATCCGCTCGCGGATAACGGGCGGCACGGATCGTCGTGGAGCTACGACGGTGAGTTCCAGCAGCTTCCGGGCTTCGCCTGCGATGTCTCGGCAGCGCGCGTGGCGCGCCGCGAGGTGCTCGGCCGCGCCGGCGGCGTGCTGGTGTCCGACGCGGATCGGCAGACGGTCTACCGCCGCAAGGACAAGGCGAACGCGCGACTCAGAACCGCACGGAGCCGCGGAATCGCGCTCGCTGCGCTCGACGATACGGATTGACCGTCACGACCGCGGGCGCTTGCGCAGCGACGACAGCGGGACGTCGGGCGTCGCGATCGGCGGCGGCTTGTCGGGCATCGGCATCAGCGTCTCGATCTCGAACCGCGCGGCCTCGAGCTCGCGAGCCCCGAGCTTGCCGCGCACGGCGTCGGTGAGGGTGGCGCAGGCCATCGCCAGTGGGGGCAGGGCGATGCCCGGTGCGATCAGCTGCTCGGCGACCAGCTCGACGACGCGTGCGATCGATCGCGCCAGCGGCGAGCCGACGCGGTGCAGGTGGTCGACCAGCTCGCCGACCACCGCAGAATCAGCGGCCGGCGCGGTCCGCACGAGCTCGGTGATCAGCTGCTCGATTCGGTCGAGCCGGTCGGGTTGCTGAGGCCGCTCGGGGCCGGTGCCGGTCACGGCGATCCGGGGTCGTGATCGTCGTTGGGATCGTCGCTGCGCGCGAGCTGCTCGGCGCTGCGCTGCTTCAGGAATTCGAGGAACGCGATCGCGGTGGGCAGCTCGATCGCCGGGATCGTCTCGATCAGATCGCGGACCTGACGGCGCAGCGCCTCACCGGGTGCCTCGCTGCCGTGGACAACGAGGCGACCGACGGCGGGCAGCTCCTGCGGCTGCTCGACGACGCCCCACGGCGGCTCGTTCGAGGTCGTGATCTCGTGTTGCTCGAGCCACTGCGCGATGTGCCAGTGCAGCAGATCGGCGCGATACGAGAACCAGCGCTCGCGCTCCGCGGGATACGCGAGCAGCACATCCTTGAACCGGCGGAAGGCACCCTTGCCGTCGATCGAAATGATCAGGCGCTCGCGGAGCGGCTCGTCGGCGACCGAGCCGACGAAGCGCTCCATCCATCGGTACTGCTCGCGCGACGACGCGGGCTCGATGCGCAAGAAGTTCCGGATGTTGTCCGAAACGTTCTGGCGGTTGAGGACGGCCTCGGGGTCACCGGTGGTGATCGTGAGGATCCGGCCGGAGGTGAAATCGAGATAGCTGTCGGTATCGGGCGAATTTCGTTCGACCGCGATCTCGAGAGCATCCCAATCAAGATCGACGCGCACGGGACCCCGCGCGACGGGAACAGGTGGTCGTACCAACATAATCTAAAGCGGAACGCCTACTTGCCGGTAGGGCGAAACGCCTGCCTAAGGTAGTAGCTTGGCTTCAGTCTGGCAAGGCTGCCCTTGACACGCGGTGGTAAGCGAGTAAGTTCCGCGGTCCATGGCTCGCGTTACCGTCGAAGATTGTCTCGACAAGGTCCCCAATCGGTTTGCGCTGGTCGTCCTCGCGGCCGAGCGGGCGCGGCAGTTGTCGCGCGGGGCGAATCCGGGCGTCGATTGCGACAACAAACCCGCCGTGACGGCGCTGCGCGAAATCGCAGCCGGGCTCGTCACGTTCCGCGAAGATGTCCGCAACACGGTGATCGAGTTCATCGTGGAACGCCGTAAAGCCGGCTTCATGTGATCGCCTGACCGGCTGATCACCTGATCCACCGTCGGAGCCACGGCCGAAAAATTGCCCACGGGGACGGGCTCCGCAACCATGGGCGGGTGCACCGCGCCCCTGAGCCAGATCTCCACCGCGCGTTGGGCCGCGGAGGGCTGGTGCGTCTACTGTATCGCCTGGGCCGCCATGCCTCGAGTGGCGTGCTCACGCTGGCGGCGCCCGCGGCGCGAGCCGAGGTGTACGTGCTGCGGCGCGGCGCGGCGGTCTGCGCCGACGGCGAGCTCGCCAAGCGAGCGCTCGCCGCACGGCTTGCCCGGTCGGTCGCCGAGCCGTCGATCAGCGCAGCGTTCGACGGTGGGACCACCGCGTATCCACCCGGCGCGGTGCATCAGCTAGCGCTTGCCGGCTGGGTTCGCTCGCATCTCGAGGCGCAGCTCGACGGCCCGCTGGCCGAGGTCCTGGTGAGCGAGCTCGCCGGGAGCCGGCTGGCGTTGCGCGCGGAGCTTGCGCCGGAGCCGCTCGACGAAGCCGATCGCCGGATGCTTGCCGCCATGGCGCAGCCGCGCCAGCTCGCGGAGATCTGGCCGCTGGCGCGCACCCCGCGGTTCCGGCTGCTGGCCTTCGTGCACTTCCTGCGAGCGGTCGGCGCGATCGCGGTCGACCCAGGCGCCGCGCGAACCACCGGACCGACCTCGGCTGGCGCGGCGCGTCAGGAACCAGCGTCTGCGCCCGCGCTGCGGCCCGTGATGGATCCTCGCATGCGCGCCGCGAGGCAGCTGCTGGGCGTCGACGACGCGGCCGACGCCGAGACCGTCAAGCGGGCGTACCGCCGGCTCGCCCGCGCGCTGCATCCCGATCTCCAGCCCGACGCAGACGATCAACGGCGCCGCATGCTCGAGCGCCGGTTCGCCGAAGTCGCCGCGGCCTTCGAGGCGCTGGCCTGAACCGAGGCTGCCCGACCGCTGGGTCGAGAACGCGACAAGAGAGACACCGTCCCCGTCAACACGGCGGAATCGCGGGAGCTCGGTGCTCCGGAACGAGACAGAAGAGACACCGTCCCCGTCACGGCGGAGCCACGATCCAGCCGTCGTCGGTGAAGCAGCCGTCCGGCGTGGGCCAGCCGTCGCGTGCCCAGAGGTACGCGGTGTACGCCGAGAGAACGGCGTCGAAGCAGTGGTCGCTCTGCAGGACGTCCTCGCGAGCCATCCGGCTCTGTGGCGCGAACGACAGATCGCCGAGGCGCTCGAGGATCAACGCGCGGGTGTGCCAGGGGTCGGCATCGCGCTTGTAGCCGCGTGCGACGCGCGGCCCGAACAGCGCCGCGACCGTGGCGGTCGGTGACACCTCGAGCAGGTTCGCGTGCAGCTCGAACCCGACCCCCCGCAGCCGGCGGCGCAGCTGGCTGGCGCGCGCGGCGACCGCGCCGGTGGTATGGCCAATCGAGGACAGCGGCAGGAGCCCGCGTTCGTAGGTCATCACGATCTCGGTCGCGCGATGAGCGTAGGGGGCGAGCCGTGCCTGGCCAGTGAACGTCGGGCGGGAACCGCCGCCGACAGTCTCCACGGCGACCTTGCGAACCAGCGCACGACCCTCCGTCCGGAGCCACGCCACGGCCGGAACCGCACAGGACTCCATGCCAGGGCACACCGCGAGCTCGCAGCGGCCGCACGCGGTCTGGGTGAGCGGTGCGTCAATCGCGATCACGGCCTGTTCGGGCACTGCCGCGACCAGCCGAGTCAGCAGGGTGTCATCGGTCCAGGGCAGCCGGCCTGAGCGGGTCGCGACCTCAAAGACCTGAGCGCCATTCGGGCCGCTCCGGATCTCCGCGACGGCAGTCGTCTTTCCTCGGCCACCGCCGAGATCGACCCCGATGAACCTGGAAAACGCTCGCTTCAAGATGGGCTGCTCGTCGTTGTAGCACGATCGCTCGCTGCGAAATCGGCTTGCTGCACTGGCGGTTGGGACGACGGGTTGTGTAGGGTGCGACCCCTGTAAGTCGGAGCGGCCTGCCGCGTTACGTCATCGAAGTTTGCTCGCCCGAGTGTTCCCCGAGTTGTTCATGGATCGGATCGCTACTTTCAAGACCTTCATCGCGCGCACGCCGGCCGATCCGTTTCCGCGCTACGGCCTCGCGATGGAGCACAAGACCCGGGGCGAGCTCGCCGACGCCTGGGTCGCGTTCTCCGATCTGCTCGACAACTTCTCCGACTACATCCCGACCTACCTCATGGCGGGTGGCACGCTCGTGGGCCTGGGGCGCAAAGCCGAGGCCGCCGACGTCTACCGCCGCGGCATCGATGCCGCGACGCGCAAAGGCGACTCGCACGCGCGTGGAGAGCTCGAATCGGCCCTCGCCGAGCTCGAATAGCCCTCGAACCAACGTCAAGTTTTGTCCGCCGGCCGCGCCGGTGGAGCAAATGTCTGAACCAACCAAGAGAGAGGACTAGACCAACATGAAGAAGACCTCGTTTGTGATCGCTATCGTCGCGTCGGCACTGCTCGCGGGTGCCGCTTGTTCGAAGAAGAAGGATGCCGCTGCCCCGACGCCGCCCGCTGGCGACGTGGGTTCGGCCGGTTCGGGCTCGGACATGGGTTCGGGCTCGGCGGGCTCGGGCTCGGGCGGCTGAGTCGAGCTTCCTGATCCGATGCGGAGCGCCGGTTGCTGACCGGCGTTTTGCGTTTTCGGCCGTGATCGCCCCGAGAGGCTTGACCGACCGGGGCCGGTCATGTGACTGGGAAGCGTGGGCGGGCTGGCGTCGGGGACGAATTGCCGGAGTGGAGAAATGGTAGACTCGGGGGTCTCAAAAGCCCCTTCCCGTGAGGGAGTGTCGGTTCGAGTCCGACCTCCGGCACCCTGTAGGCCGCGGAGTACCCAGCGCAGGCGGCGCGCAGCCTTGGATCTGCGCGTCTTCAGTGGGCGAGCAACTGGCTGACTTCTGCGCGCACCGCGTCAGCGACCACGGACTGTGATGCGGTGCCGCCGAGATCGGTGGTGAGCGGCTCGCCGCGCTCGACCAGCGTCGCCACGGCGGTCTCGACCGCGTGGTGGGCACGGAGCAGCCGATCGTCCTCGTAGCGCCGGCCGAGCCACGCCATCGCCTCCCCGGTCGCGAGCAGCATCGCCATCGGGTTCGCCCGATCCTTGCCGGCGAGCGGCGGTGCCGAGCCATGGATCGGCTCGAACATCGCGTGGTCGTCGCCGACGTTGCAGCCGACCGCCATGCCCATGCCGCCCTGCAGGACCGATGCGAGGTCGGTCAGGATGTCGCCGAACATGTTCGTGGTCACGCACACGTCGTAGCGCTCGGGCTGGGTCAGCAGGAACATCGCAAACGAGTCGACGATCGCGACGTCGGGCTCGATGTCGGGGTAGCCCTTGGCAACCTCGCGAAACACCTCGAGGAACAGCCGGCAGCCGGCGAGCACGTTGTGCTTGACGATGCAGGTGACGCGGTGCTTGCCGTCGCCGGGCGCGCCCTTGTCGCGGCGGCGCGACAGCTCGAACGCCGCGCGGATCACGCGCTCGGACGCGCGCCGCGTGATCACGCGCAGGTCGGTGGCGCGGTCGGCCGTGCGCTCGCCGATGCCCGAGTACAGGCCCTCGGTGTTCTCGCGGATGATCACCATGTCGACGGTGTCGGGCGACCACACCTCGCGGAACTTGCCCGACAGGCCGTGCTTGGTGCCCCGCAAGCTGCGGACCGGCCGCACGTTGGCGTAGAGGTCGAGCTTGAGGCGGTTGCCGATCACCGGCGACCAGCCGGCCATCTTTTCGTGACCCTGGGCGTCGCGCATGGTGACCGGCCCGCCGTCGGGGCCGTTCCAGCCGACCGCGCCGAGCAGGACCGCGTCGGCCGCGAGGCAGCGCTCCTCCGCGCCCTCCGGCCAGTCGCGGCTGCCATGCTGGAGGTAGAACCGGCCGCCGCATGGGATCTCGTCGATCGCGAATCGCACCCCGGTGCCGGTGCTGATCACGTCGAGCAGCCGCCGGGCATGGCCGCCGACCTCGACGCCGATACCATCACCGGGGAGCAGGACGAGATCGTAGGTGGCCTTGGGGGAGCGCGGCATCGCGCCGACGGTACCACCGGCCACCGGAGCCGTGCGGGGTCACGAGTCGGACACGCGGCCGAAGCCGTTGACCTGTTTCAGGTTACGCGTTCTGCGCATCACCTGGTCGCCATTGGAGTCGTTCGCAAGCTCCGTGTTGCCCTCGATCGCGGTGAAGCTCCCGTTGCCGAGGTAGCTCTCGACGATCCCGATGTGATCGGCCTCGCCCCCATCCCAGTTGTAGATCGCGATGTCGCCGGGTTGCGGCTCGACCCGCCCCAGCCACATCCCGGCGACGCGCAGCCACGCTTCGGTGGTTGGCACGTACGTGCATCCTTTCGGATAGACACCGGGCCCCGCGAAGCCGGACGTGATCGTGTAGCTGGCTCCCACCGAGAAACAGTAGCTGACGAAGATGTTGCACCACGCGACGCCATCCACCCCGAACCAGGCCCCGAACGGCGTGCGATTCGATCCCGGTGGGGTTTCTTTCACGCCGAGGTGCTTGAGTGCCTCGGCGAGCGCCGCGCGCCCTCGCGCGCTCGGTGTCGCTTGCGGCACCGTGCCCGAGGTGGCGAGCGCCGCGCGCGTGGTTGGCCCGACGACGCCGTCGATCTCGAGGTTGCGGTCGCGCTGAAACGCCCGGATCGCTCCCGCCGTCGCGGGCCCGTACGTGCCGTCGAGATCACCGGGCGCGTAGCCGAGCTCGACGAGTCGGTTCTGAACATCGCGGACATCCTGCCCTGTCATCTTCGGACTCGTCACGTGAAGGTCGCGTGCCATGCCGCTCACGATCACCCGATCTGCTCGCTGGAATCCACGCCCCTCCGCATGCAATGCAGGCCAATTCTTGGTTATGCCACGTCATGCCTGATCTGCTCCGCAAGGGTCCCCTCTGCTCCGCATCCGACAGGTCGGTTCGCGCCCTGGGCTTGGTTCGGCTCAGCTCCGGCGCACCAGGCGGTGGACCGAGATCAGGCCCTCGGCGGTCTTCTGCGCGATGAGGTCGGTGCGCGGCGGAGACCAGCTGTGTGGCTTGTCGACATAGGGAATCCCGATCTGCTGCAGCCATTTTTGGGGCGAGTTGCCGCCGATCATCGCGAACACGACGTCGTTGGGCAGCTCCTCGCGGCGGCCGTCTTCCTTGTAGCTCAGCACCAGGCCGGTCGGCGTGACCTCGGCGACCTGGGTCGCGTAGCGGATCTGGAACCGGTTGGCCGCCAGGGCGTCCTCGATCAGCTTGCGGTTCTTGGGCTTGATGCCCTCGAGCTTGGCGCCGCGAGTGGAGAACCACACCTGGTTTCTGCGCTCGGGGGCGGACAGCGCGAGCACGACCTCGACCGCGGAGTCGGAGCCGCCGACGATCAGGATGTTCTTGCCGACCCACTCGTCGGGATCGACCAGCGAGTTCTTGACCTTCTCGAGCTCGTCGCCGGCGCAGCCCAGCTTGCGCGGGTTGCCGAGCGTACCGATCGCGATGACGACGCGCGCGGAGGTCAGCGTACCGATCGGCTTGTCCTTGGGATCGCCGAGCGACAGCACGAACCGCTCGCCGTCGGGCTTCACGTCGAGCACGCTGTGCTGGTAGCGGATGTCGACGCGGTGCTGGTCGACGAGCTGTTGCCACGCGCCGAGCAGCTGCTCGCGCGAGGTGTCCCAGTGCGGCAGGGTGGCCTCGAGCGCGACGTCGTGGGGCTCGGCCATCACCTCCTTGCCCTTGTGATAGTAGTTGCGGATCGTCCACGAGAACGCGCGCTCCTTTTCGAGCACGACGTAGGACAGGCCGAGCTCGATGCAGGTCAGCGCGGCCGATAAGCCCGCCGGACCGCTGCCGACGATCGCCACGTCGACGTCGCAGCCGAGCGTTTGCCCGAGCCCGGGCGTCACGCCTTGCTGCACCATGCGCTGGACCACCGCGCGGCCGAGGTTGGTCGCGTTCTTGACTTGCGGCGTGCCCGACGCCTGGCCGATCAAGTACATGCCGGGGACCGGGGTCTCGTGGAACGCGTCGATCGACGGCATCGGGATCATCGGCGGCGGCTTGTCGGCGTCGTGCATGCGGAGCGCGTCGAACGCGCAGGCCGACTCGCACTTCTTGCACTGGATGCAAGAATCGAAGTTGACGACCCGCGATTTGTGGTCGACGAGCTCGAGCACGCTCGCCGGGCAGGCCTGGACGCACAGGCTGCAGCCGACGCACTTGCTGTCGTTGATCGAATGGACGAGGCGCTTGACGACCTCGGCGGGGTGGGCGTTGAGATCGTCGACCATCGCGCTCGACGTCCGGCGCCGGCGCAGCCGCAGCCAGCCGCCGAACAGAAGGCCCGGGGTGCCGCCGACGAACGCGATCGCGAGCGCCCAGCCGACCGAGCCGAGCGGGCTCGGCATGGTGAGCGCGGTGGTGAGCCCGGCATCGCCGGCGCGCAGGCGCTCGAGGGACGCGCCGTGCTCGCGGTGGTGGCACTGCGCGCAGCCCGTGGTCGCGGCTTGCGCGCCGCCGTCGTGGCAGCGGAAGCACGCGAGGCCGGGCTTGGCCTCGACGAGCGCGCCGGTCGTGCCGGCGAGCTTGGCGTGGCACGCGGTGCAGCCGATGCCGGTGGGCGTGCCCGCGATCGTCGTGCGCGCGTGGGCCACGTGCAGCGCCGCGGTGTCGAGTCGCGCGGCGGGGAGCGGACCGGCGGCGAGCCGCTGCGGGGCCGGCCCGGGCAGAAACTCGGCGGCGTGCTGGCGCGGGTGACAGCTCGCGCAGCTCGCCGTGGCGTGCAGCGCATGGTCCGGCGACGCGCCGCGGTGCTCGAGGTGGCAGCCGCCGCATGGGATCGCGTGGTGCGGCGTGCGCGGGGTGAACCCGCCGTGGCAGCCCGCGCACCGCGCGTGGTCGATGCGCGCACCGGCGGCGTGGCACGCGCCGCACACGGTGGCGCCGGTGGCCTTGGCGGCGAACGCGGCGCTGGTGTGCGCCGGCGAGAGCGGGTGATTGACCAGGGTCTCGCCGTGGCCGAACACCAGCGCGCCGCCGCACAGCGCGATCGCGGCGAGCACCGAGAGCACGACCGCGCCGCGCATCGGCCGGTTGCGGGCGAGGTCGCTCGACGGCCGCCACGCCGGGGCGCCGCGCCGCAGATCCTTCTTGCGCGCCGAGATCTCCTGCTCGAGCGCGCCGACGTCCATCCGGTACAGCGTCCGCATCGGCTGGAGCTGGACGCCCCCGACCTCGGCGGCCTGGATCCCCCGGGTCAGGAACGAGGCGTGGGCGCGCGCGACGTCGAGCGCTGCCTGCGCGAGCGCGGCGTCGGCCCGCTCGATCGTGCAGACCTCGCCGCGGATCGCGATGCGGAACAGGGTGTCGAGGATGCGCAGCACCGCGCTCGGCGGCAGGACCTGGCGCACGATGCGCTTGTCGTCGACGTAGGTCCCGCCGGTCGAGGTGTCGCGGATCGTGAAGCCATCGGCCCACTCGATCACGCAGTGCTCGCGCGACACCGATGGATGATCGATGATCACGTCGCAGGTCGGCGCGCGGCCGATCACGATGCTCGGCGCCGCGACCACGCGCGACTCGATCACGAACCGCGGCTGCGGTCCGGCCTGCCCGCCCAGCGCGGCGAGCGTGGTGAACATCGTCGAGCCCTTGGTCGCGCTGGTCACGCCGCCGATCAGCCGGGTCTCGAGGACGTGGATCCCGATCGCGATCAGATCGCCGGGTCTGAGCGCCGTGCCCTGGGTGATCCGCGCGCCGTTGACGAACGTGCCAGACTCCGAGCCGAGGTCGGTCGCGACGAACTGATCGCCGCTCTTCGAGATCGCCGCGTGCAGCGGGCTGGCGAGGATGTCGGACAGGACCACGGTGCAGTCGCCGCGGGTGCCCAGGATGATCTGCTCGTTGCCGAGCGGGATCCGCTCGCCCTTGCTGGTGCCCGCGATCACGATCATCTCGCCGACCGCGTCGGTGACGCCGGCGGTCGCGACGCTCAGCGAGCTGGTCGACATCGACGCGTCGGCGCCTGCGTCCGCGGCGGCCTGCGCGGTGAATCGCAGCGCGGTCGCGCCGAGCACGAGCTCGTCGCCGTGCGACAGCACGCGGGGCTCGCCGGGCTGGCCGTTGATCAGCATCGGCCCGCGCGGCTCGGCGCGGAACCCCAGCGGCGTCGAGACGATCGCGAGGTGTTCGGGCAGCGCGGTCCGATCGCTCAGCACGAAGTCGCAGTCGTGGCCGCTGCCGACCCGCACGGTGCCGTCGAGCACCAGCTCGCGTCCGGCCGACGGGCCGGACACCGCGATGAGCTTCACCGTCGCCTCGGACACCGTCAGCTCGACGCCGCCGAACGCGAGCTGATCGCCGGTCGACAGCGAGTGCACCGTCGGACGGCCACCGACCGCGGCGACCGGATCGCCGTTGAGCAGCGAAGGGCCGGTGCCGAGCACCTCGAGCGAGTAGCCGCCGCGCACCGAGCGCTCGATCACCGCGTGTCTGCGCGAGACCTTGGGGTTGGTCAATAGAATATCGTTGGCCTGCGGGTCTCGGCCCAGCCGGATCGTCGGCGCCGAGGTCACGATGTGGATGCCGGCCAGCGCGCCGGTCTCGAACGACAGCCGCAGCGGCATCACCGCACCAGGGTCAGCGCGGTGACGATGTGGAACGCGACCAGCACGACCAGCGCCGTGGCAGTCGCGACGTGCATCACCAGCCAGATCTTGAGCCGGCGATGCAGCAGCAGCTGGGCGTGGACGTCGAGCAAGCGACAGCGGCTCTCGACGATGCGCTCGAGCGTGGTGCGATCGTCGGTGGTGGCCGGGGTCGGGGCGAGCAGGCCGATCAGGCGCTGCTTGGCCGCGGCGACCGCCGCCGCAGGATCGTAGCTGCCGATCATCCGGTCGTGCATGTCGCCGGCGAGCGCCTCGACGTCCTTGCGTAGCGTGCGCCACGCCGCGGGGTTCACGGTCGCGACCAGCTCGGCGATCGTACGCGCGAGCGCGGCTTGCTCGTCGAGCAGGTCCTCGACCAGGCGGGCGAGGCCGTGGCGTTCGAGCCGGGTCAGCGTGGTCGGCACCGTCGAGTAGATCACCTGGCCGGCGAGCCCGGTCGCGACCTCGAACGCGAACACCAGGAGCAGCAGCGTGGTGAACACACCCGTGACCTGGAACCCGGCGTGGGCGACCGCGGCGAGGAAGCCGACCGCGCCGAGCACCATGTGAAACTGGGTCCACGCCTCGAGGCCGCCGATCGCGGTGTCGCGCATCCGCTTGCGGACGCCGAGCGAGGCCGCCGCGCCCAGGCACGTCACGGCCGCGATGCCGAGCGCCAGCCCCACCGCCGAGCTGCCGCGCAGCGGGGCGTGCGACGCCGCCGCGGCGGCCACGATCGCGCAGATCGCGGCGATCCCGAACGCCAGGCTCGCCGGGATGAACCAGGTCGAGCGCGGCCGGACGTGCTGCTTGGTGCCGAGCAAGCCGAGCTGCTCGGCCTGGCCGCGCGACCACTCGATCGCGTCGCGCTGCTCGGCCTCCATGACCAGGGCGAGCTCCTCGAAGTAGCGCAGCGGATCGACGCGCAGGATCGCGCCGCGCGGGCACTCGTGGACGCAGTTCGAGTAGCCGTAGCCGCGGCACAGGTTGCACTTGATCGCGCGCTTGGTGATCTCGGGGCTCGGCCGCTCTTTGTCGTCGAGCGGTCGCATCGTGATGTTGCCGTAGGGGCACTTGCGCGCGCAGTTCTCGCAGCCGATGCAGTTATCGTTGATGTCGACGTCGCCATCGGCGAACCGCTGGATCGCGCCGGTCGGACAGCCAATCATGCACTCCGGGTCGCGGCAGTGCCGGCAGCTCGACGGCAGCATGATGTGCTCGTGGCGCCGGCCCTCGATCTTGGCGCGCCGCCGGAAGATCGGGCCGCGGCGATCGAGCCGGGTATACGTGTGGCGCGCGTGGCACGCGCGGACGCAGTTGCCGCACCGCACGCAGCGATCGAGGTTGATCACCAGCAGCGACTCGACCTCGACGCCCGCCGACAGGAACGCCTGGGCGGCCTGCATCACCGTGCTGCCGACGTCGGCCATCGCCGCGCGGCGGTGCATGTCGTCCTTGCCGAAGTGCCGGGCGACCTCGATGTGCTGCATCATCATCATCGAGAACGCGCTGCGCGCCAGGAAGATCACCTCGCACTGGCCGACCGCCTCGAGCCCGAAGTCGCGGGCGCCGCCGTCGGACACGCCGACGAGATCGTGGGTATTGAAGTACGCGAGGATCGAGACCGCGCCATTGGCCACCCGGGTCGCCTTGACGACGCCGTCCTTGATGATCAACACCGAGTCGGCCGCCTCGCCCTTCTTGGTGACCTCGTCGCCGCGCTGGTACAGCTTGAGGCGGGCGCCGCGGCCCAGCGCTTGACGCGATTCGTCGTCGAGCAGCGACAGGTAGCGGTGGGTCCGCAGGTACGTCGCGATCGCCCGCGCGTGGTAGACGCCCTCGAGGTGGTCGCGCACCGAGCGATGCCGTCGGGTCAGCAGATCGAACCGGTGCTTCTCGATCTCGAGCAGCGTCACCGGGGTCTCGGCCGTCACCGTGGCGGTGCGCTCGCCGCGGCCGAGTAGTACGGCCTCACCGAAGAATTCGCCGGGCCGATCGAGCCGGCCGAGCCGGACCAGGTTGTCGTCGGCGCTGGTCGCGTGAATGACGACTGCGCCGGACACAATGACGAACATCGCGTGGCCGTATTGACGCTGGACGACAATGTCGGTGCCAGCCGGCAACTCCCGCAATAATACCGTGTTGGCGAAAGCGCCGAGATCGTCGGCGGGAACCCCCACGAAGAATGGCAGCTGGGCAAGAAACCCAGCATACGAGGCTCCGGTCACCGGCGCCTCCCCCTCCCGGGCCGCGGTTGTCATTAATAGGCACTGTAACAGAAACTGTTCTCCGACTTCGTGTAACGTGATGCGTGATGCGGTGGGTGAATGCGGCGTTGACGCTGGTGGTCTCTGCATGCGTGGCGTGCGGTTCCCCTCGGGCGCCGGGGGGAGCGGCGTTGCCGAGCCGCGCGATCGGCACCGGATCTCTGGGCCCTGGATCTCCCGGAGCTCCGCGATCGATCGCGGTCGAGACCGATAGATTTCCACACGGGCTGCACACCAGCGACAAACCCGAGATCCGGACCTGGCAGGGCCGGGGCCTCGGCTGCGCCGACTGCCACGATTCGCGCGCCGTGCGCGAGGGCCGGGTCGCGCGCCCCGGGGGTAACCAGCACGCGCCGTGCGATGACTGCCACAAGGCCGAGTTCGCCAAGCCGCCGGGACTGCTCTGCAAGGTGTGCCACACCGCGGTCGAGCCGCGCGCCAGCGGCGCCTCACCGCTCCAGCCGTATCCCGAGCGCGGCACGGTCCAGACCCTCGCGTCGACGTTCTCGCACCGCTCCCACCTCGACGCGGGCCGGATGGAAGCCGCGACCGGCGCGCACGTGACCTGTGGTGACTGCCACGAGCGCAACACGGAGACCCGCGATCCGACGGTGCCGGGCCACAAGGCGTGCGCGCGCTGTCACGAGCAGAACGCCAGCGCCAAGGCCAAGCTCGGCATGGAGCGCTGCGCCGGCTGCCACCCGGACCGCGGCGTCGATCTCAAGCGCGGCCGGTTGTTCATCACCGGCGATCTCAAGTTTCACCACGCGACCCACGAGACCGATCGCAGCGGGGCCGCGGTGGCGTGCGCCACCTGCCACGCCAGCGTCGAGCAATCGCAGTCGCGCGAGGCCATGGCGGTACCCGCGATGGAGCGCTGCGCGACCTGCCACGAGGATGGCAAGCGCAGCCCCGACCGCGTTCGCATGGCCAACTGCGCGGTGTGCCACGGCCAGATCGACGCCGGCACGCCGCCATCGAGTCACATGGTGTCGGGCGGCATTCCGATCGATCACACGCTCGAGTTCCGCAAGCACCACGGCGACGCGGCGGCCGCGCGCGATTCGAACTGTCGGTTCTGCCACCGCGAGGTCAGCGGCGCCCGCGAGGACAGCTGCTTCCAGTGCCACCAGGCCATGCGGCCGCGAGATCACAACCTGATGTTCCGCGACGATCATGGCCGCGAGGTCCAGGCCGACGGCTCGCGCTGCGCCGCGTGCCACACGCCGGAGACCTGCGTCGCCTGCCACTCGGTCCCGCCGCGGTCGCATACCCCGCTCGGCGAGTTCCGGCAGGGCGGCCACGCCGAGCAGGCGCGGTTCGGCCTGACCTCCTGCCTGACCTGCCACACCTACCAGGACACCTGCAGCAAGTGCCATCGGGGGACCCGATGACAGCAGTTAGCGGATGGGGACGGTGTCTCTTTTGTCTCGTTGCGGCGGCGGACGCGATGGCAGCAGTTAGACGCTGGGGACGGTGTCTCTTTTGTCTCGTTGCGGCGCTCATGGCCCCGGACGCGATGGCAGCAGTTAGACGCTGGGGACGGTGTCTCTTTTGTCTCGTTGCGGCGCTCATGGCCCCCCCAGCGGTTGCGGGGCCCGCGGCGGCAGCTCCGGATCTCATCGTGCATCACTCGCCGGCCAAGCTGCGGATGCGCACCGCCGCGGCGGCCAGGTCCGCGGATGCTACCGAGGCGGCGAGCGAGGCGGCCCCGGCTCCAGGCCCGGCGACCGCGCCCGAACCGCAGGTGGCCGCCTTCACGGCGCTGCCGCGATCGACCCGCGAGCTCGGTGAGCGGATCACGTTCCGGCTGCGCGCCGGGGTCGAGCTCGAAGCCGCGCCTGCATCGGGAGACGCGCTGCGCGGCGGCGCCGCGTTGCCCGCCGGATTCACCGAGTCGCGGCCGTGGATCGTCGGCGATGCGATGGTCGGCGCGCGCGACATCCTGCTGCCGTCGCTCGGCGGCTACTTCCTGTCGAGCTTTCAGTTCGACGCCAACGATTCGCCGGCGTCGCGCAGCGCGCTGGTCGTGCCCGGCGACGCCGCGGACCAGCGGATCGCGATCAAGGCCGGCTACGTCGAGTGGGGCAACGATGATCGGCGGCCGCAGAACCTCTGGCTGCGGGGCGGTCGCCAGTTCCGGCTCGACGGTGGCGCGATGTTCGCGTACTTCGACGGCCTGACCGCTGGCTACCGCACCAAGGGGCTCGAGGTCTCGGGGTTCGTCGGCCAGCGCGTCGTGCTCTACGTCAACAGCGTTGCCGGGGTGACGTTCGGGGCGACCGCCGCGGTCGATCTCCAGGTGCTGCGCGGCGTGCCGGTCAAGCTCGCGGTCGACTACATGGGCCTCGCGATCGACCAGGCCAACCAGGCCACCGGCGATACCGAGACCCAGCTCCGCCAGCTGATCTCGGTGACCGGCAGCTACGAGCCGTCGCGCAAGCTGCGCGCCGAGCTGCGCGCGCGGATCGTCGACGGCGGCCGGAGCGGCGAGACGACGAGCGGTGCCAGCCTGGGGCTCGGCCGGATCGGCGGGCGGGTCAAGCTGACCCCCAGCGATCACGTGATGGTGGTCGCCGATATCGAGCAGCGCCAGGGCGGCGACCTGGCCTACGATCTCGCGGCGCCGTCGGCGGTCGACGTCGTCGATGTCGCGCGCAAGCTCGGCGTCGGGCTGGGCGCGCCGATCGACGCGTTGACCGTCGGGGGCCGCGTCGATCTGCGGCGCAACGACACCGAGCTGCTGGTGTTCGCGCGCGCGGAGCTACCGGAGCAGACCCCGATCTCGGTCGATCAGGAGGGCTGGTACGAGGGTGGCGCGGCGGTCGCCGGCCAGCCGATCAAGGGCGCGTGGCTGACCGCGCAGTACACCGGCCGCCAGTACGCGCGCGAGGCCGACGCCAACCTCATGACCGCCGCGTTCGACAATACCGCGGGCTCCGGGATCGATCGGCTGCACGAGGTGTCGCTCGACGCGACGCTGCGCAGCCCGGCGCGCGCCGGGGTACGCTGGCGGGTCGGGCTCGGCGGGTTCTACCGGATCTACAACCTGATCACGCCGTACCGCACCGCCAACAACGACGGTCGCGGCGGCGGGCGGCTCGAGTTGCAGTGGTGGCTGACCCAGGCGATCCATCTCGAGGCGGCGGGAGAGATCGCGCAGCCGTCGCCGATCCTGGCGCGCGAGATCGGCGCGATGTCGTCGATCCGCGGCGCGCTGGAGGCGCGGTGGTGAGCCGCATCGCCGTGGGCCTCGCGGCCATCGTTGCGATCGCCGCTGTCTCGGGGGCGGCGTCGATCGCGCGCGCGGCCGGTCCGCCGGTCGTGACGCTCGCCAACCGCCGCTTCGATCACGATCGCCACGCCGCGTCGTCGAGCGCGGCCGGCAAGTCCGCGATCTGCGCGAGCTGCCACGACGACAAGCCCAGGGCGGAGCACGCGCGCTGCGTGGGTTGCCACCAGTTCCCGAGCGCGTGCAGCGTGATGCAGACCCGCGGCGTCGCCGGCCCCGCCCGGGTGTGCCGGACCTGCCACGTCCCGACGCGCGCCGCGTGCCTGCCGACCGACATGCCGCCGCTTCCGACCGCGGACTCGTTCACGCCGAGGTTCCCCCACGCCAAGCACCTCAGCGTCGGTGCGTCGATCGAGAGGGACTGCGGCGTCTGCCATCGTGCCCAGGGTGCCGAGCCGACCAAGCAGAAGCCGCACGTGCTGTGCAGCGGCTGCCATAACCCCAACGGCGCGAAGCCGGCGATGACCGAGTGTGCGAGCTGCCACGTCGGCGCCAGCGGCGACAAGCCCGGTCCCGCGGCCCCGGCCAGCGATCCGTTCCGGCTCCCCGGCTTCGATCACCGCGGCCATACCAGCGCGTCGAAGCTGACGTCGTGCGTGGCGTGCCACGATCGAGCCGTCGGCGATGCGCCGAAGCCGTCGATGCTCGGCTGTCAGACCCGCTGCCACGACGGCCAGAAGGCGTTCTCCGCCACCGGGACGCACTGCACGAGGTGCCACAAGTCGACCGCGCCCGCGCCGGTCGCGCGCGCCGACGTCGGCTTCTCGCACGCCGATCACGCCAGGCACAGCGTCAAGATCGACGACTGCACGACCTGCCACGTGCTCGATACCGACGGCACGCTGGCGGCGCCGCTGTCGCGCAAAGATCACCAGCCGTGCGCGAACGCGGGCTGCCACCAGGCCGAGTACACCGCGCGTGCGCCGAAGATCTGCGGGGTCTGCCACGAGACCACCGCGCCGTGGGCCAAGGCCCCCGCCCGGGCCGGCAAGCGCCGCGGGCTCGAGTGGTTCGAGACGATGAATCACGCCGCGCACCTCGCGACCCCGGCTGGCAAGGCCGCGAGCTGCGAGGGCTGCCACGGCGACAAGCGCACCGGCGCCGAGCCGCCGCGCGATCACCGGGCGTGCGCGACCTGCCATGGCCGCGCCCAGGCTCCCCCGGGCCCCGCGATGACCGACTGCAGAGGCTGCCATTCCAGCACCCGACCCTCGGCGCTCGCGGTCTCACCGTGGAACGTCGCGGCGACGTTCGAGCACACCCGGCACGCGATCGATCCGCGCTCGCGCAGGCCGACCGCGTGCACCGAATGCCACACGCAGGTGGCCGCCGCCAAGGACATGGCGGCCGTCGCGCCGCCGCGGATGGCGGACTGCGACGGTTGTCATGACGGCAAGACGGTGTTCAAGACGACGGGCTTCGGCTGCGCGCGCTGCCACGGCCCCAAGGTAACGCCCGCCGCGGCTCGCCTCGGCGCATCGCGGATCCAGGCAGCGGCGTTGGAGCCACGGCGCGCCGGCGGTGTTCCCGGCGGCGTTGCCAGCGGCGTTGCCAGCGGTGTTGCTGGTGGTGTTGCCAGCGGTGTTGCTGGCGGCGTTGCTGGCGGTGTTCCCGGCGGTGTTCCCGGCGGTGTTCCCGGCGGTGTTCCCGGCGGTGTTCCCGGCGGTGTTCCCGGCGGTGTTGCTGGTGGTGTTCCCGGCGGTGTTGCTGGTGGTGTTCCCGGCGGTGTTCCCGGCGGTGTTGCTGGTGGTGTTCCCGGCGGTGTTCCCGGCGGTGTTCCCGGCGGTGTTCCCGGCGGTGTTCCCGGCGGTGTTCCATGAAGCGCGCCGCGAGCATCGTGCTGCTGGTGGCCGTCGCCGTGGCGATCTCTGGCGACGGCCCGGCAGCGGCATCCGCGACCGCCGCGAGTCACTTCTCGCATCGCGATCACGCCGGCCGCAAGGTGGCGATCGCCGCGTGCGAGACCTGCCATGCGATCGACGCCAAGGCCCAGGTCGTCGCGCCGGCCGCCCTGGGCCACTCGCCGTGCCTGAGCGCCGGGTGCCACGTGACGTACTTCCTCGCCACCGGCGCCGCGGCCAAGAAGGCCGATCCGGCCGCCTATGCCCGGGCGACCGCGTTCTGCCTTGGCTGTCACGACAGCCAGGACGGTGTGCCGCCCGCGCCGTGGAGCAAGCCAACCACCGGCATGGCGCTGGCGAGCTTTCAGTACGAGCGCGAGTACCACGTCGAGATGAATCACTTCGAGCACGCGCTGCGCGCCGAGTGCCGGACCTGCCACATCGTCGACGACAGGTCGTTCGCGCTGGTCAAGTCGGCACCCGGCCACGCTCAGTGCGCCGGCTGCCACAACCCGGCCAAGTTTCCGCAGTTCACGATGGCGAGCTGCGGGCTGTGTCACGACAAGCCCGCGCGCGCCGAGTACTTCGAGGGCACGCGGCCCAAGGTCGACGTTCGCGCGTGCGACAGCGAGGGCCAGGCGGCGTTCGCCGCGCGCGGCAAGCGTGCGCTGGGCTGCTTCCGCCACGAGCGCGCCGAGCACCGCACGGCAGACGGCGCGCCCGTGCAGTGCGCCGCGTGCCACTACATGATCGGCGACAAGAGCAAGTGGGGCCGGCGGCGCTATCAGACGCTGCACGATCTGCACACCGAGGCCGTGATCGACAACTCGCAAGACCGCGAGCATAAATCCTGTGGGCGGAGCACGGCATGTCACAAGGTCGACGTCGACGCGGCTCGCGCCGGCGCGAAGTGCACCTTGTGCCACGCGGAGAAGTCGGCATTTTGATGCGCACACGCAGACGTTGTGTCACGGGTCGATCGATAGGGGCGACAGGGGACGCGTGGCGTCGCGCGGTGTCCTGGCCATCGACCTGCGCGACGATGCTCAGTCGTCTCGGCGCCTGGCTCGGCGCGATTGGCATCCTGCTTGGCTGGCTCGCCGGCTGCACCGCCGATCCGACCCCGGTCGCCGAGGACTTCGCGTTCGATGGCACGTGCGTGAACTGCCATGCTGGGTTATCCGCGGGCCACACCCACGGCAGCTACAAGCTGCGCTGTATCGACTGCCACGGTGGCAACGATCAAGCCGACATTCCCGAGCGGCTGTTCGACGACAAGACGCTGCCGCTGCCGCGGTTTCGCGACCCCGCGCTGGTCAAGGCCGCCCACGTGTCGCCCAAGTCGGCCGCGCTGGCGCGGTTCTTCTTCGCCAACGGCATCGACGATAACGGCGATGGCAGGGTCGACGAGACCGTGGTGCTCGACAACGCGGCCAATCCCACGCAGGTGCTCGACTTCGGCGAGGTGTTCGAGCCCCAGCTCCACGGCGAGGGCGCCGGCGAGTTCATCGACACCGAGCTGTCGCGCGATCTCAACTACACGCGATTTCTGAACCCGGGCGACCTGCGCGTCGCCTCGGTCGGCTGCGGCGGCAAGAACCGCGCGGGAATCGACGGTGGATTCGGCTGCCATCAGCAGACCATCGACGTCGTGCGGCGCAACATCATGGTGAACCAGAGCGCGGTGATCAACGGCGCGTATTACGGCAACGAGAGCTGGCGCGACGGGTTCGCCAGCGGTCGCGGTCAGGCCTCCGATCCACGGGCGGGCGCGTTCGCCTACAGCCTCGACTACGACGGCGCCGACGCGTGCATCGACGCCCCGGCCGACGATCCGACCGGCCGCGCGCAGCCGGTGTTCAACAGCGCGTGCCTCGAGGCCCGCGCCACGTCGCGCGACCCGGCGGTCGCGGCCAACGCGCCCGGCAACGCCGGTCTCCCCGCGTTCGAGATCGCGCAGAATTCGATCGCGCCGGTGGCCGGCAGCGTGCCCGGCGTGACGCTCGCGCAGAACGGCGCCAACGATAGCCTGTTGCCGTGGGGTGGCTTGCCCAGCGACCCCACCGGCGAGCGCGCACAGCTCGCCCCGGTGCTCAACGAGGAACTCGCCCCCGGCATCCCCGATCCGGTCGATGTCACGCTGCGCACGTTTCGCGCGTACTACCCGCTCAACTACCCGGGCTCGACCAACAACTTCGACTTCACGTTCGGCACGTCGATCCTGCCCGAGATCGCGCGGTTCAAGACCGCCAATCCGTACGGCCGCGGTCACTCCTCGGGGTGCTCGGGGTGCCACGCGCCCTACGCCTACGACGGCGCGCGCGCGCCGACGCCGGTCCGCCGCGATGACGGCACGGTCGAATCCATCGTCGATCCGACGACCCAGCACCGTGAATTCCATGCCGATCAGGATCGCGGCACGGTCAACAACGTCGATCGCCTGGTCGGGCGCGCGGTCACCGCGCAGCAGCAGCTCGACGACAACCGCGCCCAGCAAAAGACGTACTCGCTGAACCACGCGATGACGACCAAGATCGATACCGACACCTGCGGCCTGTGCCACGGGTTCGTCACGCGGATCAACCTCGCGTACCAGGGCATGGCCGAGGAGGAGCAGCGCGATCAGCTGGCGCGCCGCAAGGCGATCAGGTTCACGACCCCCCGCGGGACCGCGGTCGCGATCCTCGACTCCTGGGTCCGCGAGGATAACCAGCTGGTCCCCGGCACGCCGACCGTGGTCCAGCCCGAGGGCCTCGCGGTGATCGAAGCCGCGCGACGGCGCGACGCCACGCTCGCCGCCAACGGCCTCGTCCCGGGCGCCGGCGGCTGCGCCCAGGCGACGTTCACCGAGGACTGCAACAACAACGGCGAGCTCGATCACAACCTGGTGCTGACCCGGGTCGACGAGGCCGGCAACACGATCGCGACCATGACGATCGACGAGGACGACAACCACAACGGCGTGCTCGATCTGATCGATCGCGTGCCGCGCGAGAAGTCAGTCGACGGCCGCCAGATGCGCTACGTCTACGGTGGGCGCAACGGCGCGACCCGCCAGATGGACGTGCACTTCGAGCGCGGCATGCACTGCATCGACTGCCACTTCCTGCAGGACGTCCACGGCGACGGCCACGTCTACAGCACCAACTGGGACACCATCGAGATCGAGTGCGAGGACTGCCACGGCGCAACGAGCCGGACCAACCTCCTGACCTCCGGCCCCAACGGCGGCAACGATCTTCGGCGCGGCACCAACGACGATCGTCGGCCGTTCTTCGAGGACCGAGGCGGCGCGGTGATCCAGCGCTCGCGGGTCACGCCGGGCGTGTTCTGGAAGGTCCCCCAGACCACCGACGTCGCCGGCCCGCTCGCCAAGGAGGCGCACGACGCCAAGCACGTGGCCGAGCCGCACCAGGGCTCGACGTTCGCCGGGGCGCAGGGCCAGTCGCCCCTGGTCGACGCCAAGCTCGAGTGCCAGACCTGCCACTCGAGCTGGGTCCACAACTGCATGGGCTGTCACATCGACCTCAACCTCGGCGATCCGCAGCGCAAGCTGGTCGACGCCGCCGGTGGCATCACCAAGTCGGCGCACGAGAACGAGACCTGGCTGTCGAACGCCAACGCCGCGGGCCACGTCAACTTCCAGCTGATGGGCCTCCTGCGCTCGCCGTTCGTCCTGGGCACCGCGTCGATCGCCGAGCAGGGCCGGCTCGCGCCGTTCCGGTCGTCGATGCAGGTCCACGTGTCGATCACCGACACCGATGGCAACACGATCACCGATAACCAGACGTTCACGACGTTCCAGACCATCGACGGCAACTCGAAGCGGCTGAACGTCGCGACCAGCGGCGTGGCGATGAACCAGACCATGCCGCACACCACGCGGCCGAGCGAGGCGCGCGGCTGCGAGACCTGCCACACCCTGGTCGACGCGCAGGGCAGGGTGCGCAACGAGCACCTGCTCGCCGAGACGTTCGGCCTGGGCACCGGCGCCTATCCGTTCCTCGGCGACTGGGCGATCGCGGCCGGCACCGGCGGCCTGCAGCTGGTCGAGTACAAGAAGGAGCGCGAGCTCGCCGCCAACAAGCCCACCACCTCGCAGCGGTTCCCCGGCATGATCGTCGATCCGGCGACGCCGACGGCCGCGGGCGTCGAGCCGAAATTCGACAGCGTCCCGGGCACGCCGAACGGCGTCGCGCTCGGCGGCGTCGGGGTCGACGTCGCGCTGATCCGCAACTTCAACCCCACCCCGGCGGTCGGCGGCACCGAGAAGCCGACGTTGCGCGATCTCGCGATCCTGGCGGTCGACGACGGCGGTGCCGGCAAGCTGGTGGTCACCGACATCACGCGGCGCGGCCACCCCACCTCGGTGCGGCCGTCGATCGGCGCCGCCGCGAGCTCGTTCGTCTTGCCGCTGCCCGCGGTCCCCACCGCGCTCGCGCACCTCGCGCCCGATGTCAGCGATCCGTTCGTCTACGTCGCGGTCGGCGCGCAGGGGATCAGCGTCGTGCGGGTGCTCGACGCGCCGGGGCCCGGTCCCGCGGCCCAGCTCGTGCGCACCGTGGCGTTGCCGGGGGCCGCCGTGGCGACCGACGTCGCGCTCGCCGGCGACATGCTCTACGTCGGCACGCAACAGGGCACGGTCGAAGCGCTGTCGATCAGCGATCCGGAGACCCCGGTCGCGGTCGGCTCGACGACGATCGCGTCGGGGGTCGCGATCAACGATCTGGTGGTCAGCGGCTTCGTGCTCTACGTCGCCACGCCGAGCGGGGTCGCGGCGCTGTCGCTCGACGAGCCCGGCCAGCCGGCCGCGCTCGCCGGCGGAGCGCTGGCGTTCGTCGGGCCGCCCGCGCTCGGCCTCTCGGTCAGCGCCGGTCACGTCTACGTCGCGGCCGGCGCCGCCGGCGTGTTCGACATCGACATGCGGACCCCGGCTGCGCCCGGCACGCCGGTGAACCTGTCGGCGGTGCAGGCGCCCGGGCAGCCGCTCGACGCGGTCGACGTGGTGGTGTCGAAGCTGCCGGGGCAGACCTGGCTGATGGCGCTCGACGCCAGCGGCGACCTGGTGGGGCTCAAGCTCGACAACACCACCTCGGTCCGCGAGCGCTGCTTCCCCGATCCTCGCGCCAACGGCTGCCTGCTCGACATGGACTTCCTCGATCCCACCGTCATGCAGCGCGATCCGAGCTTCGATCCCAACACGAATACCTTCGATGCCGCGGACCCGAGCTCGGCGACGTTCATCCGGCTGCCGAGGACCTTGCTGACCACCGGCAAGCGGCTGGCCCGCCCGGCGATCTGGGAGCAGACCAATACGCTGACCGGCCGGCGCGTCCGCGATTCGTTCATGCCGGGGTCAGGAACGCTGTCGCTGGGCGTCATGCAGGTGATGCGCAGCGTGCAGTTCTGCGAGTCTGCGCTGCCGTCGACCACGGCGAGCAACCTGAACCAGCTGGGGTATGCCTCGGGCGCCAGCTGTCAGCCGATCGGTGAGAGCCAGCGCCCAGCCTCGGTGTGTCGGATGCTCGCGACGGGGCTGGCGGACTGCCGGCGCTCGTCGGGCTCACCCGCGACGGTTCAGGTGGGTGCCATGGCGCGGCCTTCGGTGTTCCAGCTGCCGGCCGCCCTGCTGGCAAAGGCGCGCGCCGCGACCGCCCTGCGTCCGGTCGGCGGACCGCTCACCGGGAGGAGCCATTGACGTCTGTGGCACCGTGCGGTGCCGCAGGTGAACCTTGTCATGGTCAAGAACGAGAACGTACGGCCGCGCTCAGCGGCGTGGGCGACCAAGAGGGTCATGATGTCGTCGCGGACCTGGCGATCGGTGAGCGCGCTACCGTCGTCTTCGTCGCGGGCGAGCAGCAGCATCGACAGCACGTCGCCGCGGTCGGTGCCGTGCCCATCAACGAGCCTCCGCCTCGCGGGGCTCGTCGCTCACCACGTCGTGACGCGGCCGCCACGTCCAGCTCCGCCATCGCGCCCGGACGCCCGCCGATCGTGCGGACAGCGATCCGGGCACCGTGATCTGGCTCGTCGCTGCACTGGCCCTGGTCGCGCTCGCGGCGCTGGGCAGCGGCTTCGTCGGCAAGCGGGCCCGGCGTCGCGATGCGCCCGTCGTCGCGCGCGAGCTCGGCGCGCGGCTGGTGGCAGCGACCCAGGCATTTGCCGACGCGGCTCCCTGGCTGCCGGCGGCGGCGCCTGGCGCCCCGGCCACGGCCGCCGCGATCGAGGCGGCGTTGATCTCTCGCGAGCTGCACCGCGCGCTCGAGATCGCCGAATCCGCGCTCGCCTCGTCGGTGGATCCCGATCGCGACGCAGCTGCGCGGATCTGGCTCGCCTGGGCGCTGTGCGCCAGCGCGCAGCCCCGTGCCGCGCTCGATCAGCTCGCCAAGGCCGGCCCGTCCGATCACGGCCTCGCGGTCTATCTCGCAGCGCGCGCGGCGCACCTGCACTTCGAGCACGGCCACGGCGCCGTCGGCGCGGTCCCGCCGCTCATCACCACCGGCGACCTCGCGGTCGTCACGCTCGGCCGCGGGAGCGGCGGCGCCGCCTGGCTCGCCGGCGCTACCGACGTCCAGCTCTCGGCGGCGCAGGTCCAGGCCGCGATCGCCGAGCACCGCGAGGTCACGGCGCGCTGCCTGTCCGGCGCGCTCGACGCGCTCGGCCGCGCGCCCGGTTTCGCCGACGCCGCGTACCTCGCGGCCCGGCTCGCCGTCAAAGCCGGACTGCTCGGCCACGCCGGCGCTCTGTTCGAGGCGCTGTCCGCCCGCATGATCGGTCGGCCCGACGGCGACGCCTTCGAGCGCGATCGCAAGGATCTCGCCGATCCCACCCGCGCCGTCGCCGCCGCCAAGGAGAAGCCGCTGGAGAAGGGCCATCGGTCGCGCAGCCTCCGCGTCCTCAAGTGATCGACGCCTGTAGACTCGCGATGCGGCTGGCACGGTCGTTCCCAAGCGCTGGCCCGGAGCGCCAGCGCATCGCGGTCGGTCAAGGCGGTCGTTGCTTCGAGCGCGGCCACGCGCACCGCCAGTGTGCGGCATATACTGCGCATGTGACTTCTCGCGATGCGTGGCAGCGCCGGCTCGGTCCGCTCTACGGTGGCGCGGTCGCGCTCGTCCATTCCACCCCGTGGCGGTGGCCCACCGAGGTCAGCGGCGATCCGCGCGCGGCCGGCTGGCTCGTCGCGCTCGGCATCCCGGTCGGCGTGGTCGCGTGGGCGGTGGCCGCCCTGTTCCACGCGGCCGGACTGCCCACCACGATCGCCGCCCTCGTGGGCCTCGCAGCGCTGTCGTTCGCGTCGTCCGCCCTCGTCGAGCGCGGCCTCGCCGAGCGCATCGATCACTGGGACGGTCCGCCGCGCACCCCGGGCGTCGCCTCGCTGCTCGTCATCGTGTTCGTCACGCTGGTCCGGGCCGCGGCGATCGTGGCGCTGCCCCCCACCCGGTGGCTCGCGGTCCTGGTCGCCACCGCCGTCGTCGGCCGGTGGTCCGCCATGTTCATCCAGGCCCTCGGTGATCCGATCTCTCAGGACGATGAGCGCCGCTCCCTGGTCGCCGCCCCGGCCCCCGCGTGGCTGGTGGCCGCGATCAGCATCGGTGTCGCCGTGGTCACCATCCTCGCGATCGGCAAGCCTGGCATCCTGGCCCTCGCGATCGGGGCGATCTCCGCCTTCGCCCTGGGCCTCGAGGCCCAGCGCCGCGACGGCCGCCTGTCCAGCCCAGCCGTCGCCACCGTCGCCGCGGTGGGCGAGCTCGCCGTCCTGCTGATCGCGACGATCTGAATGCAACGATGGCGCTCACGACCGCGCCCCGGAGAGCGGTACGCGCGCCGGTAGCGCTCGCTGTGGGCGATCGCGGCTCGTCGGAGCCCTCCCATCCGCCCGCGAGCGCGGCCAGCCCGCCCACCTGCGGAAGCCGAACGAAGCGCCAGTCCTCGGGAGCGATGTCTGTCAGAACCCCGACCTTACCGCGGTCCGTGCAGCTCGACGAGGGTGGCGCCCCAGCTGCCGCTGCGCTCGTCGGCGAGGTGGTACGCGCGGACCGCCGGGTGGCGATCGAGCACGGCATGGACGATGCGGCGCAGCGTGCCGGTGCCCTTGCCGTGCACGATCCGCACGGCGGATAGGCCGGCGTCCTGGGCGGCGCGCAGGTATTCGCCGACGACATCGCCGCAGTCGCGGGGCTGGAACGTGTGGAGATCGAGCTCGTGCGTCACCGGCACGGCGAGCGGTTCGCCGCCGCGCAGCTCGCGTTCGATCTCCTCGGGCGTGGCCCGGAGGTCTGCGTCGATGTCGTCGAGATCGGGCCCGGGCCCGGGGCGCTTGGCCATGGCGATCACCCCGGCCAGTGTGCGCCGTGCGGCACGAACGGAATGACCTTCTTGCGCAGCTCCGGCGGGAGCCGAGCGTCGAGGATGCCGGCGACCTCGTCGGGCCGGTACAGCTGCGAGAAGTGCATCAGCACGACGTGGTCGTTCGCGAACCGATCGGCGCGCTCGACGATCTCGTCGAGATGGATGTGACAGCCTGCGCGCGCGGCTTCGAGCGACTTGCGGTCATCGAGAAATGTGCACTCCACGATCAGGGTGCGCGCCTGCAGCAGCTCGGGCGCGTGGTCGAGCGCCTGGACCAGCGTGTCGGTGGCGTAGGCGAGCTCGAGGCGATCCTCGTGGTCGGAGACCTCCTCGCCGGCGCGGCGCCGCGCGGCGATCTGCGGCCCGGTCAGGCCGTGGAGCTCGGCGCGCAGCTTGGAGACCCGGCGCACGATCAGGTACGCGAGCGATGGCACCGGATGGAACGTCCGGACCGCGCGGACCCGGAGGTCGCCGCGCAGCTCGACCTCGTCGCCGGGTCGTACCCCGATCGCTTCGATCTCGAGCGGGAACCGCTGCAGCCGCGACAGCGCGGCGAGCGCCGTGGTCAGGTCGTCGACGATCTCGGCAGGCATCACCACCCGCGGCGGCCGGGTCTTGCCGGACAGCGCGCGGATCCCGAGGAGCGCCGGCAGCGCACCGACATGATCGGCGTGGCCGTGGGACAGCAGGATCGTGTCGATCGCGCACGATGACCGCGGCGATGCACCGGCATCGAGTACGATGCCGAGCTCGGGCACGGCGAGCGATGTGTAGACCCCGCCGACGGAGATTCCGCGCACGGAGTAGGGACCGGCGGTGACGGTGGTCAGCAAGACGGTCAGTATACGGGGGCGCGGCGGATCGCCGCGCATCGCGGATACGCGCCGAGCGATTGCATCATCGAGGTTGCAGGGATCATGGAGGGTGGCAGCGAGGTCGCAGGATCGACCGCGCCTGACGAAACCCGCGTAGCCCGTTCACCTGCTTGGGCCACGACGCTGGGGCCACGGGCGACGCAGACGGTGCTAAGATCGCCGCGAGCATGTTGTGGTACTCGCTACTGGCCGTGTTGGGGATGCTGTTCCTGCTATCGGTGTCGTTGCCGGTACCGCGGCGGGTCTGGGCGCTCGCGCTCGTTAGCTCCAAGTATTTCTGGCTATGGGTCGCCGACGCGCTCGGGCTGCGCAAGGTGTGGAAGCTTGTGACCGGCAAGGCGGCGACCTACCAGCGCCTCACCCGGCCGGTCTTGATCCGCATGTGGTGCGAGGACATGGGGCCGACCTTCATCAAGTTCGGCCAGATCGTGGCGTCGTCGGCGGGCATGTTCCCCGATGCCTACGTCAACGAGTTCCAGAAGGTCCTCGATCGGGTGAAGCCGTTCGCGTTCGAGGCTGTCCAGCGCACGCTCGACGAGGAGCTCGGCAACGAGAAGGCCGCGCACCTGATCGACATCGCGCCCAAGGAGCTCGCGTCGGCGTCGATCGCGCAGGTCCACACGGCCAAGCTGCGCGACGGTACGCCGGTGGTCATCAAGGTCCAGCGCCCGGGCATCATCGCGCGCTGCATGGCCGACATGAAGCTCATGCGGATGCTCGCCGGCATCGTCGCGCGCCTCAAGAAGGGCGCCGAGCTCGCCAACCCGGTCGGCGTCGTCGACGACTTCACCAAGACCCTGACCGAGGAGCTCGACTTCCGCCGCGAAGCCGCGAACCTCGATCGGTTCAACGAGATCATGCGCGAGCTCGGTCACAAGAACATCCGAGCCCCGGTTCCGCATCACGAGTACACCACCCGCAAGATCCTCGTGATGGAGCAGTTCGTCGGCCTGCGCGTCGATCGATTCGAGGAGATCAAGGCGCGCGGCATGGACGGTGAGACCAAGCTCGTCGACGGCCTTCGCGCGTGGTTCCAGTGCGTGGTGTTCTACGGGTTCTTTCACGGCGACGTCCACGCCGGCAACCTGATGCTGCTCGACGACGGCACGATCGGGTTCCTCGACTTCGGGATCGTCGGGCGGTTCGACGATCACGAGCGCTATCTCGTCACCGACTACATGATCGCGTTCGGCTCGGGCAACTATCGCCGGCTCGCAGAGATCATCTGCGAGATGGCGGGCAAGCCGCCGCACCTCGACATGGACGCCTTCGTCCGAGACCTGGCCGAGACCTATCGCCCGCTGCTCACGCTGTCGTTCGGCGAGGTCAACTACGCGGATCTACTGCCCGGCATCCAGCGCACGGCGACGCGGCACCGGACGCGGATGCCCAACGAGTTCATCCTGATCACCAAGCAGCTGCTGTACTTCGATCGCTACGCCAAGGCGCTTGCTCCCAAGCTCAACGTGTTCACCGACCCGCGCCTCGTGCTCGGCATGATGTCGGATATCATGAAGGCGCGGGCGCAAGCCGAAGCCAAGCGCCAGGCCGGGCCGTCGCGCAATCCGCCCACGGCCTGACGCCAAGGCTCAGCCGAACCGGTCGTCGACCGACACGGCAGGGTGGTGTTCGGCCTCGCTGTCGTCGGCGAGGTAGCGCAGAAACATCGTCATGTACTCGGCGGTCTCGCCGGTCAGCGGCAGAAACCCCACGCCGACCTGGTAGCCGTCATCGACCGACGTACACCACACGATGCGCGCCGGAACCCGGAGCGGCTCCGACTGGCGCTCGTCCTCGAACACGAGCTGGATATCGACCTCGAGGGCGGAACCCACCGCGACGTGCTCCGACAGGTTGGCGCATAGCCCTCCACGCGACACGTCGCGGGTCCGCCCGGAGATCTCGTTGCCCGGCAGGATCAACGTGATCACCGCCTCGTGCGCATAGCGACGATGCTGGCGTTCCTGGCGGGTCACGTCGATCCAGCTTGGCGTTGTGGCACGACCAGCGCAAGTTCCAGCGCTTACCGCGCCGGCGTGGCGCGCCTGCGAGTTTCGGAAGGTGTGTGCTCCAGTCGCACGACTTCCTCGGAGAACCAGCTGTCCGTGAGGGCGTCTAACTCTGCCGTGGCTTCGGCGACGCGCGCGACGACGCGATCATCATCCGGGCCGCCGACGACCCCCGCGGCTCGGCGCCACGCGAAGTACGCATGGATGACACGGGCGGCGAGCCGTCGACGTTCGCGCCGGCGCGCGGCCTCGATCGACGCGACCTGCAGCTCGTGATTGTCGAACACCAGGCGATCGAGGCGCCAGGTGGCGCGGACCTCGAAGCCGGCGCCATGGCCGATCTCGGAGTGCGCGTCCTGCCAGCTGGTATCGCGGCTCGTGCGTACGGTGACCCACGGAACCAGCCCGCCGAGCCGCGCGCGCCGGATCCATCCGCGCCCGGGCTCGCGATCGAGCCCCGCGGTTGCGTACGCTGCCGACAGCACCGTACCGATCGACGGCCCGATCACGGGGATCCGCGGCCCGCTGTGCGCGCCGTTGTCGCCGACATCATCGGCGCCGTCCTTTGTGGCGCCGTCCTTTGTGGCGCTGTCATCTGCGGCGGGGCGAGGGGCCGCCGCGCCGATCGATCGCAGCACGAGCAACACCACGACAACCGACGACGCACGCATCACCGTCTCCAGGTCGCGAGCAGCCAGACCTCATCGCTGCGCCGCGCCGGCGCATAGCGGGGATGACTCCAGTGCGTTCGCCAGCTGACACCGAGATCCAGCCGGCCCCACAGCGACGGTCTGGGAAGCCGCATCCACCACTCGTGGCGTTCGGCCGCACCGGCCGCCGACGCAGCGGCGCTCGCGTCGAAGACCGTCGCGGCGTCGCGCGGCGCTTGTTCGGCATCCAGCAGGGCGAGCTGGCCGGGCTCGCCGGCGGTGGCTCCTCCGCCGCTACCCGCCTCGTGGTCGTCGTCCGCGGCGCCTCCGCCGATCTCGTCGTCCGCGCCGGCACTCGAGGCAATCGCTGGATCGCGGGGCCGGTCATCTGCGGTGTCATCGGTGCGCGCCGCGAGCTCGGCGTCTCCGGATCTACCTGGCGTGGATCCGCGTGCGTGGTTCGGGGCATCCGCCTGGTTGGTCTCGTCAGCCTCGGTGTCATCATCGTCGGTGTCATCATCGTCGGTGTCCTCCGCGTCGTCGTCGCCGTCGTGGGGATCATCGCCGGTCAGGATGTTCGCGTAGCGCCTGGCCAGCGCGATCGAGTCGTCACCGACGGCCGCGTCGAGTCGAGCCACCAAGCCGATCAAGACGAGCAGGACCACCAGCAACAGCCAGGCGACCCGCCGATGAGGCTGGTTGCGCGACCCCGCCGCCGATCGTACGGTTCTGACGTGCTCGCGACGCTCACGGACAACGCGCTCGCGGTGCTTCGCGCCCGCTACCTGGCGCGCGATCGCGGCGCCGTGGTGGAGACTCCGGACCAGCTGTTCGGGCGGGTCGCCGAACACATCAGCGCCGCCGAAGCCGGGATGGGGTACAGCGCGGACGAGATTGCCGTGGCACGGCGCCGGTTCGAGCGGATGATGTCCGCGCTCGAGTTCCTGCCAAACTCGCCGACCCTCATGAACGCCGGCCGCCCCCTCGGGCAGCTCGCGGCGTGCTTCGTTGTTCCGGTCGAGGATTCCACCACCGGCGTGTTCGAGGCCGTGCGGTGGGCCGCCGAGATCCAGAAGACCGGCGGCGGCACCGGGTTTTCGTTCTCCCGGCTGCGTCCCGCCGGCGACCTCGTCGCGTCCACCGGGGGCACCGCCTCGGGCCCCGTGTCGCTGATGCAGGTGTTCGACGTGGCGACCGAGGCGATCAAACAGGGCGGGACGCGGCGCGGCGCCAACATGGGCATGCTGCGCGTCGACCACCCGGACATCCTCGAGTTCATCGCGATCAAGCTCGACCCGGCGCGGATGCGGAACTTCAACCTGTCGGTGGCGATCAGCGATGCGTTCATGGCCGCCGTCCGCACCGGCCAGGCCTACGACCTGGTCAATCCGCGCACCGGCGAGGTCACCGGGCAGCTCGACGCCCGCCGCGTGCTCGACGCGATCGCCAATGCGGCCTGGGCCTGCGGCGATCCGGGCATGGTGTTCATCGATCGGATCAATGCCCTGCAGCCGACCCCGAACCTGGGGACGATCGAAGCCACAAACCCTTGTGGTGAACAACCCTTGTTGCCGTTCGAGTCGTGCACGCTCGGCTCGATCGACGTCGGGCGGTTTGTCGTCGCCGGCGAGCTCGACTGGGCGCGGCTCGAGACCACGATCCACGACGCCGTCCGGTTCCTCGACGACGTCATCGATGCCAATCGCTATCCGCTGCCCGAGATCGAGCGGGCGACCAAGGCGACCCGCAAGATCGGCCTCGGCATCATGGGCTGGGCCGATGCACTGAGCGCGCTCGGGATCGCCTACGACTCCGACGCCGCGCTCGCGCTCGCCGATCGGATGGCGTCGTTCCTCGAACGCGAGTCGCTGGCAGCCTCGGTCGCGCTGGCCGAACGGCGGGGTCCGTTCCCCGGATGGGGTGGCTCGCGGTGGCAGGACGCCGGGCACGCCCCCCTCCGCAACGCCACGACCACGACGATCGCTCCGACCGGCACCATCAGCATCATCGCCGGTTGCGCGAGCGGGATCGAGCCGCTCTACGCGCTCGCTTACCGGCGCAACGTGCTCGACGGCGCGCAGCTCACCGAGATCAATCCGCAGTTCCGGCGGATCGCCGCCGAGCGCGGGTTTGGCTCCGACGCGCTGTTCGCTGGCGTCGCGCTGCACGGCGGGATCCGCGGGCGCAGCGACGTCCCAGAGGACGTCCAGCGCGCCTTCCCCACCGCCCACGAGGTCGACGTCGCGAGCCACGTCCGCATGCAGGCCGCGTTTCAGCGCCGCGTCCACGCCGCGGTCAGCAAGACCATCAACCTCCGGAACGACGCGACCCCCGTCGACGTGAAAGCCGCGTATCAGCTCGCGTACGAGCTCGGATGCAAGGGGATCACCGTGTATCGGGACGGCAGCAGGCAAGGCCAGGTGCTCGTGACCGGCGCTCGCAGCGAGGCCATCGCTGCGTCGCCGAGTTGCCCCGAGTGCGGCTCCGCCTTGATCGTTCAGAGTGGTTGTCGGTTGTGCCGGCATTGCGGCTGGTCGGTCTGCGGTTGACATCGCCCCAGGCCAGCAGCAAACCCGAGGCCGACCCCTGGCGCATGTGATTCATTGTAGTTGCCGGCGCCGCCGTCCGGCTGCCGGACAGCATGTCCGAGATTCGGCCGGACACCGGACATCTTCACGCCGGTCGGCGGCTAACTCGCGGTCGCTGCTGCCTGTTCCTCATCCGATTTCCGGTCCCTACCGCGCCCGTCCCTACCGAGGTCCCTACCTTTTTGGACTTCCGTGGGCTCGGTCGGGACCAGCTGCATGAGCGCTATCGACGCCTGGCGCATCGCCTCCACCGTCACGCCCCGGCTGTAGTGCAGGTGCTTGTCCTGGCCGCGCGCCGCGACGTCCGTCCCTGCGCGGCCCGCCATGGCCTTCACCACCGCATCGGGCACACCTTGTTGCCTGGCGAGGTCGTGGAAGCTGTGTCGGATGCCATGCACGGTCACCGGGCGGTCGATGCCGGCCATCACCTGCACCTCTCGCCACACGTCGTTGATCTGGTCGTTGCCTGCCGGCCGGGTTCCCGCCTCGGAGGGGAACACAAGCCCGGTCTTGAGCACAGGCGGAGGTGGCTGCGGACCCAGGACGCGTTCGATCGCCGGCAGCACCGTGCGAATGAACGGTCCGTCACGGGCGACCGTCGCGTCGATCTCGGCGCGCCAGCGATCGAGCGCCGGATCCCACATGTCGTAGTTCAGCTGGACCATCCCGGCGGTCCGGATCCGCGCGAGCAGCGTCTCCAGCTCGCGCGTGCGCTCGGTGGGTGCCGCCATCTCCATCACGATACCACCTCGCGTCGATGTTCGCGCGCGCCCGGTCAGGCGCCGTCACCGATTCGCCCGAGCTGGCGCTGGATCTCCGGGCGCAGCCGGCGGCTGACTTGCAACTCGACACCACCGTCGAGGACGACGAACCATTCGCGCTGCGCCGGGCGCCGGAGCTCGCACACGCGGGCGAGGTTGACCAGGGCCGAGCGATGGACCCGGACGAACCCGTGTGCGGCGAGCCGAGGCTCGAGCCGGCGGATCGAGTCGCGCAGGAGATAGCTCATCTTGCCGAGGTGGACCAGGTGATCGCCACAGCCTGCGCGATTGTCGATCACCGCTTAACGGGCCGTAGCGATTCCGGACCTAGTCCGCGCGCCCCGCAGGACGTACGTTCTTGAGCAAGGAGAAGCGAGCATGGCCATCGGTACGATTGTCAGCGGTCTTCGCATGGCGCTCGTTGTGCTTGCAGCCGGGGCGTCGCTGTGCTCCGCATGCACGACGGAGGTGGCACCCCGCCCTGGCGACACGACTGGAGCGCCGTCGACGGCGGACGGTGGCCGTCGAGGCGAGGTGGCTTCCCGCATGCGGGCTACCATTGGCTCGAAAGTCTTCAACGCGACACTGAGCGACAACGAAACGGCGAAGGCGTTCAAGGCAATACTGCCGGTCACCGCGAACATGAGTGAGTTAAATGCGAACGAGAAGTACTTCCGTCTCAAAGCTGACTTGCCGCACAAAGAGGCCAACCCGGGAACGATCCACGCCGGTGACCTGATGCTGTACGGCTCGAACAGCCTGGTGCTCTTCTACAAGACGTTCTCCACCTCCTACAGCTACACGCGCATCGGCAAGGTCGACGACGTCACCGGGCTCGCTGCCGCACTCGGATCCCAGGATGTGACGGTTACGTTCGAGTTGTGATGCAACTTGGTCGAGGAGCAGGAGCCCGCGGTCACGACAGCTCAGGAACCGACATCGGCAGATCCGACCTGCTTCGCACACGCCTGACAGTAGGCGATCTCTGCATAGCGCTGCAGCACAGACTGACTCCGTATATCGACGACTACCATTTATTCGACAAGCTTCTTGAGCTGATCTATGTTGTCGGTGCCCCACCCTCGCTGGGCTGCAAACGACAGGATCTCGCCGACCGAGACCACCGAGGCCAGGGGCGCTCGGCGCGCTTTCGCAGCTCATATGCGGCGTCGATCGCCAACCCGGTCGCTTTGCCGCGAAGGAGATGAAGAATGACGCTGGTATCGAGGAGCAGGAGCCGACCATCCGCAGTCATGACAGCTCTCGCACCGCGCCCTCGAAATCGTCATCGGTTTCGTCACCGGGATCTCGACCGCGAACGCCGCCGCGCGATCGAGCCATGCCGGGGTTGGGCCGGCAGCGCGGCTGCGGCCTTCGGCACGGACGCGAACGCTCTGCTGCACGGCATCCACCAGAGCATCCAGCAGGTCACGCAGCATGGGCGCACCCACCCGGACCCCGCGGGCTGCGGGTCCAGTGAGGTGGACGACGGTCGTCTCCTTGGTGTTCGACATGGTGGTCTCCTCGGTGTTTGACATTTCGTCCGGACACGGCCTTTCGTTTGCGGCGCCGCGCGCCCCATTCACCTCGTGGCCGAGCGTGATGCCAGGTTCCGGGCGGACTGACTCGCGAACTCACGATCGGTTGTTTGCGCATGCTGTCCTTTGCTCAGCTGCGTCGAGGTAGCAGGTCAGAGTTGGAGGAGCACTTTGATCGCGTGGCGTTCGTCCATCGCGCGGTACGCATCGGAGACGCGTTCCAGCGGGAGCGTGGTGTCGAAGACCGTGCCGGGTTTGATGGTGCCCTTGAAGATCAGATCGATCAGCATCGGCAAGTACCGACGAACAGGCGCGGGCCCGCCGTGGAGGCGAACATGCCGGAAGAAGAGGTCGGAGCCGCTGAGCTCCACATCGTGCGGAACGCCCACGTAGCTGACGTATCCGCCCGGCCGAGCCGCACCGATCGCTTGATGCATCGCCTCGTTCGTGCCGACGCACTCGAGCACGCTGTCGGCGCCGACGCCTCTCGTCAGCTCCTTGATGCGGGTGACGCCTTCCGCACCACGTTCTTGCACGACATCCGTTGCCCCGAATTCGAGCGCGAGCCGCCGCCTGTCGTCGTGCCGGCTCATCGCGACGATGCGCTCTGCTCCCATCTGTTTCGCCGACAGCACGGCGAGCAGCCCGACCGCGCCATCGCCGACGACCGCGACCGTCGATCCCGGCTTCACGTTCGCGGCCTCGGCTGCGAACCAACCAGTGCCAAGAACGTCCGAGGCCGCGAGCAGCGCGGGGACAAGATCACCAGACGGCATGTCGGGCGTCGGCACGAGCGTCCCGTCGGCAAGCGGGATGCGCATGTACTGCGCTTGCGCTCCGGTCAGGAATTGTCGGTGCTCGCAGGAGGTCTGATACCCGGTTTTGCAGTGCGGGCACGTGTTGTCGGACGCACAGAACGAACCGACGACGAACTGTCCCGCTTTCAGAGTCCGGACAGCGCTCCCCACTTCCTCCACGACCCCGCAGTATTCGTGTCCAAACGGCGTTGGTCGTTCGACCGCCTGCAAGCCACGATAGGGCCATAGATCCGATCCGCAAACACACGTCGCCGACAGCCGGACGATGGCGTCCGTCGGCTCGACGATCGTCGGCATCGGAAGTTCTTCTGCGCGCACATCTCGCGCTCCGTACAGTACAGCTCCTCGCATCGTGATTCCTCCGTTGACAACACCATGTGCCCTGCGAGCGGCCACGTGAAGGTCTCGTTCGTGCCAGGGTCGGTAAGCGCTCCTTAACAAAGGCGAGTACAGTGCTCTGACCCATGAGCACGCTCCCGTACGCCCAGCTGCAGGCGTTTCTCGCCGTCGCTCGAACACGGAGCTTCAGCGCAGCAGCGCGTGACCTCGGCGTGTCGCGTTCAGCGGTCAGCCAGTCGATTCGGCAGATCGAAAAGGATGTCGGGGTGGTTCTGGTCGCCCGCACGACGCGCAGCGTCTCGCTGACGGACGCGGGAAGGCGACTCGCCGACTCGGTGGGGCCCGCCGATGCGCAGATCCGCGCGGCACTGGCCGATGTCTCCGCAAAACCGGGCGAGGTCGTTGGCCGCGTACGGTTGAGCGTCGCCAAGGCGGCCTACCTGCTCGTGCTCAAGCCGATCCTGCCGAAGTTCCGGGAGCGTCACCCGCGGATCGAGATCGAGTGCAACTTCGACGATCGCCGGGTCGACATCGTCGGCGAGGGGTTCGACGCCGGTATCCGGATGGGGGAGTACCTCGAGCGCGACATGGTCAGCGTGCGACTCACCGAGCCGTTTCGGTTCATCGTCGTCGGCGCACCGAGCTACCTCGAAAAGCACGGGACACCTCACCGTCCGGAAGATCTTCGCGACCACGAATGCCTGACATTTCGGTCCGACACCACGGGGTCTCTGTACGCGTGGGAGCTCGAACGCGGACGAAAGAAGTGGCGGGTGCCGGTGCGTGGCGGGTTCGTCGCGAACGACGGTCTCATCCTGATGGAGTGTGCCGAGCAGGGGATGGGACTTGCGTACGCATTCGAGCCGCTCGCGCGAGGACGGATCGCGTCTGGACACCTGTACCACGTACTCGAGCCCTACTACGCGGAGGAAGCCGGCTTCTTTCTCTACTACCCCAGCCGCGCGCAGCGGTCGCCTGCACTGCAAGTCTTCATCGAAGCGATCCGCGGTCTCATCGCTGGAGCCGTTGCGGGGAGCGCTACCAGCACCGGGCGTCGCAAGCGTTCGTCCAGCTGAGCTTCACAGCCCGTCCATTCCGCAGCGTCTACCGAAGCATCGAGAACGGAGGCATCGTTGGGAGCAAGGAGACGCAACCATGACCAGGATGTCGAAGATCGACCGCGTGAGAAGCTCGTGTGCGATGAAGCTCGGAGGCTCGCTTATCGCGCTTCTACTCGCCTCGTGTTCGGAATCCTCGAGCAGCGCCGCGCCCGCACCGTCAGGGCGGTCAGCCGAGAAGCTCGCACCTGGGGACACCTCCCATGGCGCGAACAACTTCTACCGGAGCGACAAGGTCACCGTGCAGAAGGTGAAGTTCGTCAATCAGTACAAGATGAACGTCACCGGAAACCTGTTCGTGCCAAAGGACTCGAATCGAACTGCAAAGAGGCCCGCCATCGTCGTCGGTCACCCGATGGGTGCGGTGAAGGAGCAGAGCGCAAACCTGTACGCCACGAAGATGGCCGAGCAAGGGTTCGTCACCCTCTCGTTGGACCTGTCGTTCTGGGGCGAAAGTGACGGCCAACCTCGCAACGCCGTGGCCCCGGATATCTACGCCGAGGACTTCAGTGCGGCCGTGGACTTTCTGCGTACGCAACCGCTCGTCGACGCCGAGCGGATCGGCGTTCTGGGGATCTGCGGCAGCGGCAGCTTTGTGATCAGTGCCGCCAAGATCGATCCGCGGATGAAAGCGATCGCAACGGTCAGCATGTACGATATGGGCGGTGCGAGCCGCAGCGGGCTCAAGCACTCGGTGAGCTTGGAGCAGCGTAAGCAGATGCACGTCGCGGCCGCTGTCCAGCGCGACGTGGAATTTGCGGGTGGTGAAGTCAAGTACGTCGGGGGCACGCCGGAGCAACTGGACGAGAAGTCCACGGTCATCGACCGCGAGTTCTACGACTTCTATCGTACCGCGCGTGGGTCTCGCCCGAACACGACGACGAAGCCCTCGCTGAGCAGCGTCGTGAAGTTCAACAACTTCTACCCGTTCGTGGATATCGAAACGATCTCGCCGCGTCCCATGCTGTTCGTCACGGGCGATGGCGCTCACTCGAGAGAGTTCAGCGAAGAGGCCTACAAGCTTGCCGGTGAGCCGAAGGAGCTTGTCGTCGTTGCGGACGCCGGTCATGTGGACCTTTACGATCGTGTTGATCTCATCCCGTTCGACAAGCTCACGCGCTTCTTCCGGGCCAACCTGTAGACCGACTGCCGCGCGAGGTCGCTTCCGCGAGCTTCGAGGAATTGTTAAGCGGCGCTTCCCGGCTCGTCCTCGAACGCAGTCTGGTAGAGCGCCCGTGTTGGACCGTACAGGAGTAGGACCATGATCGCCACGAACACCCGCATCGAACCCACCACGATCACCAAGCCGGCGTGGCCAGCCGTGATCGCGATTGCTCTCGGCGTCGCGGGCCTGATCGTCGCGGAGTTCCTGCCGGCGGGGATGCTCACGCCGATGGCCGCTGATCTGGCGATCAGCAAGGGAGCGGCAGGGCAGGCGGTCACAGCGACGTCGGTGGTGGCCGTGGTCACGAGCCTGTTGATCGCGTTCGTGACGCGCCGCCAGGACCGGCGGACCGTTCTGCTCGGTCTGTCCCTCTCGCTCGTGCTGTCTAACGTTCTCGTCGCCTGTGCGCCGAACTTTGCGGTCTTGCTGGTCGGACGCGCGCTGCTCGGCGTGGCGCTCGGCGGGTTCTGGTCGATGGCGGCGGCGACCGCAGCACGCCTGGTCCCGGCGGCCGCTTTTCCGCGCGCCATCGCGCTCATCTTCGGCGCGAGCTCGCTCGCATCCGTGTTCGCTGCGCCGGCGAGTAGCTTCTTGAGCGGCCTCATCGGTTGGCGCAACGTGTTCGTCGCGTCGGCGATCCTGAGCGGCGGCGCCTTCATTCTGCAGGCGGTGACCATTCCGTCACTCCGAACGCTGTCGGCGACGCGGCTGCGGACCATCATCGCGGTGCTCAGGAAGCCGCAGTTCGCGCCCGGCCTGCTCGCCGTCGTGTTCGTGTACTGCGGCTACTTCGTAGCCTTCACGTACGTGCGGCCGTTCCTCGAGATGAAGACGGCCGTGGGCCCGACGGGACTGACGGCGATTCTTCTCGGGTTTGGCGTCGCGAACTTCATCGGGACGGCGCTCGCTGGTCGGCTCGTCGAGACCCGCCTTCGACAGAGCCTCGTCTGGCTTCCCGCCATGCTCGCGCTGGTAGCGGTGGCAATCGTGTTGGGCGGGCGCTCGACGTGGTTGACGGCCGTGTTCGTGTTCGCGTGGGGGGCGGCGTTTGGGCCCGTGTCCGTGGTGTGGTCTGCGTGGGCGACGCGGACCGTTCCCGATCAGGCGGAGACTGCGGGTGGTTTGCTCGTCGCAGCCATTCAGCTATCTGCAGCAGTCGGTGCCGTTGCCGGCGGGATCGCCTTCGACGGAAACGGGCCATCGGCCGTGTTCGTGCTCAGTGCAGCGGCGTCGTTGGTGTCCGCGGCCGCGGTGATGATCGGATCGCCGATCCTGCGCGCGGGCTTTCACCGAGCGACATCTCACCAGGAGCCATCCCGTGAATGCAGCGTTTGAACATTCGAGCCCGTGGTGCCAATCGACCCTGCCGGTCATGATGACCCACGTGCGAAGGTTGCTGCTCGTGCTCGCCGTTGCAGGTTGCGGCGGCAAGCAAGCCCCGGCTCCTGACCAGATCGAGCTTCGCCGCGTGGGAGCCAACGAGCTCCGCGCGGTCGAGGACTTCGCGAAGATCCGCGACCGCGGTACGCGCTCGCGAGCGCTCTTCGGTGAGGTCGCTCGCGTGCTCGCGCATCCCCGCTGCATCAACTGCCATCCCAGCGGCGATGTCCCGCATCAGCGGATGACGATGGAGCAACACGATCCACCCGTCGTGCGCGGCCCCGACGACCGCGGCGTGCCTGGGATGGAGTGCACGGCCTGCCATCAAGATCGCAACCAGCCGCTCACGCGCGTGCCTGGCGCACCGAAGTGGCCCCTCGCGCCGATCGAGATGGCCTGGGTCGGCAAGTCGGTGAGCTACATCTGCAACCAGATCAAAGATCCGAAGCGCAACGGCGGCAAGTCGCTGTCGCAGCTCATCGAGCACAACGCACATGACGAGCTCGTCGGCTGGGGCTGGGCCCCGGGCACGGAGCGGGAGCCGGCACCAGGAACGCAGGCTCAGTTCGGTGCGCTGACGGCCGCATGGGTCGAGACTGGTGCCGAGTGTCCGGAGGAGAAACGATGAAGGTAAAAATCAACGGCGTCGAGAAGTCGCTCGACGTGGACCCAGAGATGCCGCTGCTGTGGGCGTTGCGCGACGTCCTCGGCCTCACCGGGACGAAGTACGGCTGCGGCGAGGCGCTGTGTGGCGCATGCACGGTGCATCTCGATGGCCACGCGGTACGCTCGTGCGTGACCCCGATGCGCCGCGTTGATGGGCACGCGGTGACGACGATCGAAGGACTCTCGCCTGACGGCAGTCATCCGCTGCAGGAGGCGTGGCTCGAGGTTCGCACGCCGCAGTGCGGTTTCTGCCAGACGGGACAGATCATGACGGCGGCTGCGTTGCTTGCAATCAAGCCGAAGCCCACGGACGCCGACATAGACCAGTCGATGGCCGGCAACATCTGTCGCTGCGGCACGTACCCACGCATCCGCGCCGCCATCAAGAAGGCGGCAGGGATCGACGGAGGTGACCAGTGACGCCGCCGCTCAAGCTGTCGCGTCGCGGGTTCATGGCCGGCCTCGGTGCAGGCCTCGTGGTCGTGATGACGCCGGGCGTCGCTGGCGCAGACGAACCGAGCGGGCGCGCGGGAACGGTTCCACCGCCCGAGAAGAAGTTGAGCGATGGGCTTGCGCCGCACGTACTCATCCACATCGCGCTCGATGGGACGACAACGATCGTGTGTCACCGATCGGAGATGGGGCAGGGGATCCGTAGCTCGCTCCCCGTGTTGATCGGCGACGAGATCGGCGCCGATCCGAGTCGCGTGGTCGTGCCGCAGGCCGACGGCGACAAGAAGTACGGCGATCAGAACACGGATGGCTCGTCGAGTATCCGCAAGCAGTACGACGACTATCGCAAGGCGGGCGCCGCGACGCGGATGATGCTCATCGCCGCAGCCGCGAAGCGCTGGAAGGTAAAGCCAGAGACCTGCACGACCGAGAACCACTTCGTGATTCACTTGCCGACGAAGCGAACGGTACCATTCGCTGACGTTGTGGCCGATGCCGCGAAGCTGCCGGTGCCGAAGCAGGACATCGTGCTCCGCCCGATTGCCGAGTTGAAGCGCGTGGCCGACGACCATCTGCCGCTGATCGACGGTACGGCGTACGTCATGGGCACCGCACAGTTCGGCGCCGACATTCGGTTTCCCGACATGCTCGTGGCCGTGATCGCGCGGCCGCCCGTGGTGGGCGGGCGGCTCGTGAAGTACGACGCCACGCCCGCACTCGCGGTGTCCGGGGTAAAGAAGCTCGTCGACATGCCGACGCCCAAGCCGCCTTGGCTGTTCCAGCCATGGGGTGGCGTGGCCATCGTCGCTGACAATACGTGGGCAGCGCTGAAGGGACGTGCCGCCCTCAAGGTCACGTGGGATCACGGGCCCAACGCCATCTATAACTCGGACGCCTTTCGCGAACAGCTGCTCGCATCGGTGCGTGCGCCGGGAACGAAATATCGCGACCTCGGGGACATCGACGCTGCGTTCGCGAAGGCGGCGAAGACCGTGGAAGCCGAGTACGTCGTCCCGCATCTTTCGCAGAACCCCATGGAGCCGCTCGTCGCGGTGGCGCGGTTCGATGATGGCCGCGTCGAGGTGTGGGCGCCTACGCAGAATCCGCAACAGAACCGCACGGACGTTGCGAAGCTGCTCGGCCTCACCGAGGAGAAGGTCACGATCCACGTCACGTTTCTGGGCGGCGGCTTCGGGCGTAAGTCGAAGTCCGACTTCGTCGTCGAGGCTGCGTACCTCGCCAAGGAGATCGGCGGTGGGCGCGCGGTACGTGTGCAGTGGACGCGCGAGGATGACCTCCAGCATGGCTACTACAACGCAGTGAATGCGCAGCGCCTCCGCGCTGCTCTCGACGAGGGCGGCGTCGTCATGGCCTGGCATCACAGGACCGCCTTCACGCCCATCGGTTCGACGTTCGATGTGAGCATCGACACGCCGGCGGCCGATGACCTCCAGCAGGGCGTGACCGACGTGGCGCTGGCGGCACCGAACGTGCGCGCGGAGGCTTGCCGCGCCGAGGTTCACACCCGGATCGGCTGGTATCGTTCCGTGTACAACATCTTCCACGCGTTTGCCGTGGGCTCGTTCATCGACGAGATCGCGCATGCTCGCGGCGCGGATCCGCGGCAGGTCTGGCTCGATGTCATTGGCCCCGCGCGTAAGCTATCGCTCGCCGAGCTCGGGATCCCGAAGCTGCCCAACTATGGCGAGAAGCTCGACAAGCATCCGGTCGACGCCGGTCGACTGCGCAACGTCATCGAACGCGTGACGGAGATGTCGAACTGGTCCACGCGCAAAGGCCGGATGCTCGGCCTCGCCGCGCACCGCAGCTTCGTCGCGTACACGGCCGTCGTGATCTCGGTGGTTCCGGATCCAGTGCGTGTGTTCCGTATCGATGAAACCTGGATCTCGATGGACGCGGGCATGGTGATCAACAAGGACCGCGTACACGCGCAGCTGCAAGGCGGACTTGTCATGGGCATCAGCAACGCGCTTTACGGCGGGGTGACGATGACGAACGGCGCCACCGATCAGACGAACTTCCGCGATGCGAGGGTCGCCCGCATGCGCGACGTGCCTCGTCGCATTCACACGGACATCGTAGCCTCCAACGAGGCGCCCTGCGGTGTCGGCGAGCCACCCGTACCGCCCGTGAGCGCTGCGCTCGCGAATGCGATCTTCGCGCTCACCAAGAAGCGACTTCGCGAGATCCCCTTCGCGAAGGCTTTGCATACCTAAGCGAGTTGGCGCTCGTGATCACCGTAGCGCGGAGGTCGGCGAGTTGGTGCCGGCGTGCAGCGCGGCGCTGAGATCGGCGAACTGGCGCCGCGCCGGCCGAGATCAGCACCACGCTCGCGCTCGCAGCGTCCGCAGGCGGCCGTGAGTCGGGCCAGCGACAACGGTCCCTACCGTGGCCCTCTCAAGAGCTGGTCCCTACTTCGGTCGCTACTTTACTTTTCCGTGGCGCCGTGAAACGCCTGGATACGCCTTGAAACGGTCAACGTATTGGAACTTGTAGATCTCGAAGTAGTTTCAAGCTCGTCGGAAGTCGTCCGAGATCCGGCCCGACACCGGACAGCGTCACGCCGCTCGGCGGCCCAGATCCGGTGGCTGCAGCCGGCTGTTCATCGGAAGTCCGGTCCCTACTGTGCTCGTCCTACCGTGGTGCCTAGCCTCTGCGCTTCGACCGGCGCGGTCGGGACCAGCTGCATCAGCGCCATCGACGCCCGGCGCATTTCCTCGGCTGTCACCCTCGACTGTACCTGGGCATTCTAGTGCCATCCGGCTTGGTGGACAGCAGCCTGCGCCGCGGCGTCGATCGCGGCGGCGACCGCCTCGGGTTGCGAGATGTAGACTGCGTGGCTGGCCGGGATCTCGGTGACCGCGGCGTTGGCCCGCGCTGCCATCTGACGCTGTGCGGCCGGCGGAATGATGTGGTCCTGGGTGGACAGGACGTACCAGCTGCGCCGGTTCTTCCATGCGGCCTTCGACACCGGCGTGGCGAACGCAGCTCCTGCCGGCGGCATCTGGGCGGCGGCGAGGAACGCGCCTTGGGCCGCCGGGAGGTCCTGGGCGAACGCCCCGGGAAAGATCGCTGGGTCGAAGAACAGGAAGCCGTCGGCCGAGGGCTGGACCGGCGGGGCCTGGCCGCCCTGGATCAGGGTCGTCACGGACTCGCCGA
>Ga0307509_10000085_pt1 | contig 131004 bp, 123 predicted proteins | sample 10_EM_MG_FD_202245 | JGI IMG/M metagenome (GOLD analysis project Ga0307509, IMG submission 202245) | Populus trichocarpa ectomycorrhiza microbial communities from riparian zone in the Pacific Northwest, United States - 10_EM | ecosystem: Host-associated > Plants > Roots > Unclassified... | reverse complement strand
TGCTTGCGTGCGTGTAAAAACCTTTTCCTGTTAACGGCCAACAATCCCGATGGATTTGGCCGGGCTCATAACCTGATGGAGGTCTGGTTTCCGCGCAGGGAATATGCCGTCGGACAGGCACCGCAACGGCACAGCAATGATCGGATCTGTCGTCACCAGAACGATCCGGGTCAGTCGCTGATAGGAAAACTGACATGTGTTCGATATCCGATATATATGACAAGTGTGTTCCAAAGGAGTGTGATGACCATGAGTTACTCTCGTAAGGAGAAAGGAACGCAGCTCAGACTAGATACAGTTTGTGGTGGCCCGCACAGTGGGCTCCTACCACACAACACCAGTCACCGCCGCGCGGTCTGGTCAATAGCCCTGCTCACACCTACAAGTGTGCCCTAACCTAACATACCACGATGGGGTTACTCCATCAAGTTACACTTCTTTGGCTGGCATAGCAGAAGGGAACGGGCTCTATATACTGAGACCTATGAGTCGTCAAGTGTTGGGACACCTGGGAGTTCATAAAGTGCTTGCTCTGGACACTGGGGAAGGAGCAGCCAAGGAGGCCGCGCCGTGGCATTGCAGGCTAGTGCACTTAGGAGCAGAAGCTGTGGGTAGGCTGTAGCGGGAGGATTACAATATTCCCACTAGACGGAAGGTAGCAGTTTGGGTTTGCATGGGTTGTGTGGATGCAAAAATGGCAAGGAAGCCGTTCCTGTCAGTTTTACCATCATCAAAAGTGACGCAACCTCAGGAGATTGTCCACAGAGATATTGCTGGACAGATCAATCCGAAATCACTTGTGGGAGCTCTCTATCTACTCCAGTTTACCGATGACTTCATGAGGTACAAGGTGGGTTATCTACTAAAGCACAAATCGGTGGCATTTGCTTGCTTTAAGGAATATAGAGCCTTGGTAGAGAAACAGTAAGGCATGGTTATTCAGAAACTCCACACGCATCGGGGAGGACAATATACGTCAAATGAATTTGTCATCTCTTACAACAGGAACAAATACAGATCCCAAGAACAAGACCATATATGCCTCGATCCAATGGAGTGAGTGAAAGAGCGAAGTGTACCATCATTGGAACTACGCATGCACTTTTACATGCAGTCAGTGCCCATAAGCAATACTGGGCTGAGGGGGCGATCATAGCAATATATGTCCACAGTGGTCTTCCTACATGCGCGATTCAGACAGGTGTTACACTGTAGGAGCCTTGGCATGAAAGGAAACCCATCTACAAGCATCTTCAGGTATGGGGTTGTGTAGCCTATGGGCAGGTTCGGAAAGAGACTAGAAAGCAGATAGACAAAGCGGTACGGAAATGCATTCTCATTGAGTACTCGGATACTACTACCCCAGATCACCTCTATTATCTAATGGGAAAACGCTTTGTGATTTCCCATGATGTTATCTTTGAAGAGTCTACTTCATACTACAATACCAGCAATACGGTGGGTCAATAATCAAGGCTCTACTATGTGCCAGAGATTCAGCCATGGGAGGAGCAGCTGGCTTGGGGTGACGAGTTTGACGAGAAGGAGGCCCCTGGGAAGAAAGCATCTGAGAGGATTGTGAGGGAAGAGGAGCAGCAAGAAGTATTTGAATGGGGAGACGCTGAACAGGTACTGGCACCCTTTCACCTATACAAACCACAGGTCGAGCCATCATCAGGAGGGCAATATTCCAATGGTAATAGTGATAGTAATCATGATAATAGTGTGGACAGGGAAGCAATGCCGTTTGTTACAACAAGAAAGAAGAGGAGGAAATCAGACACTTCAGCAATGCTCAGGGGGCTGAGAGCAGAGACGAATAGCTCCTACTCGGAATCCCAGAGAGGAAAACTCCCTACTATGAAGGGAATCAGAGCTACACATTCCAAGAGGAGTAGTTCAGGAAGATCAAACACAGGTACTAGTGAAGCGATGGTGTCGGCCGTGTACATTGTAGAAGCAGGTCCGATTACGTATAAGTCAGCTAGGAAGTCAGACGAAGGTGCGAATGGCAGGAGGGTATCCACTCTTAGTATGCATCTTGGGAGAAGAATAAGGTGTTCATGTTCAGTTATAAGATACCAGAAACGAAGAAAGCAATCCCTAGGAAACTCGTTTCACAGCGCAAGCTCAATCTGGTTGGGCAAATACTGAGGTATAAGGCATACTTGGTGGCTCAGGGCTTTCGCCAAGTGGAAGGCTGGGATCGTAAAGATAGTATTGCGCCTGTAGCGAGTCTGTTGAGTGTCCGTGTTGTGTTGTTTATTGCAGCAGCAAAGGGTTTTGCAGTACCTGAAATAGAGGTGGTCACAGCATTGCTAGGCAGGAAGTTGCCTGAGGAGGTGTATGGGTTACTACCGGTTGAGGTGTTTGAAGGTGAGAGGCTGGCATGTCTCAATCGCGATCTCTACCGGTTAAAACAGTCACCACGATGCTGGTTCACGATGATTGACAACCTTCTAATCACAAAAATGGGGTTTCACTCAGCCAGGTGTGATTGCTCCGTTTATACCCATGACAAGGGAACAATACGGGCACTCTACGTTGATGATATGCTCATTGCAGGAGCGTTAAGAGAATGGAAGCTTGTATGTGATAAGTTACAAAGCAAGTTTAAGATGGTTGATCTTGCAACTGTAAGCCATTTTCTTGGCATAGTTGGGTCAATGGATACGAGTGGTCATACGATTTCCTTGACACAGGAATGGTATATTGACCAGGTGTTGAAGAGGTTTGGCATGGCGAGTAGCAAACCCCTAGGAATACCAATAGAAAAGGAAAAGCTAGGAATGAAAGAAGGGGAAGACAAACGGTGCAATCACACTCTCTATCGCCAGCTCATTGGGAGTCTTAGTTGGATTGCGATGGGTACACCTCCTGATATTGCTTTTATGGTTTCTTGCCTTGGAAGGTTCAACGCAGACCCTAATGGCCCTCACTGGCTTTGTGTGAAACGGGTCCTCAGATATCTTGCTGGCACGAAGAAGTTCCAGCTCAGTCTCAGGGGAGAAATGCGACCAGGCGTCCATTTAGTGGGATTTGTGGATTAAGACTTCACCAGCGATGCAGGAACGCTGAAATCACCTTCTGGATATGACATTCTTCTGGGAATGAGAGTGGTTCACTGGGATTCAAAAGGTCAAGCTCTCACAGCAAGAAGCACAGCAAATCCGGAGTTTATCCGGGGCACATCATCAATTCAACACCTTATTTGGATTCAAAACTTGATAAAGAGATTATTAGATCAGAGTTACCTGTCAGGACTCTATATAACAACAATCAAGCCTAACCTCTTGCTTTGAATGTTTTTTTTAGATAGCTCATATAAGGGTAATACCCAACGATGAAGTATGGGAGAGTATTATATGGGCATGTATATGGGTGACACCCGTGTGGGCAATTTTGAGTGTAGTAGGGTACGGGCAACCACCCTAGTAGTGTCGTGGAGAAGATAGGGCGGCGTTGAGGGTAAACCACTAGTTGCGCACACATGTTTGTTAGTCCTATTTGGTTAGCAGTTGTGCTCATCTGTGAATAGAACAAGTTCTCTCACATCCATCACGTCCACCCATCCAACATCCCATACTCTAAATACAGAATAGCTTGCACAAGTTAAACCGAGAATAACAGTTCATAGCTTGAATGTCCGGACCTCTTCATCATCTGACTAAACAAACTTGAACCTTGCACGAAATACCACTTGAAAGGAACCTACCTTTCACGCTGAAAGCCTGAGTCCACTTCAGCTGCTCTGCCCATCAGCTCACGTATCCTCCAGACTACTTGAAAGAGAAATACCACACACAATAACCTCAGAGAGAACACAGTATTCCTATTGCAGGTGACGTTATCAACAAGCCGCTATATACGAAAACACCTTTGGACAATTTATATTGATATCGTGCTATCCCTCTGTACTATGGGCGACGCCGCTTCAATAGCACAACCTACTTTTCTTGGCAATAAACTTGCAAACCTGACAGAATCAGACTACGAGTCTGAGGCAGGCTTGAAATCCCAGATTTTGATACACCAACTGGTGCGATAGATGATATGCAGGAAGATTCACACATGGAAGACATTTCCCACCCCAAGGTCTGCGTAGGACCTTGGGGTCAAGAAACAATTCCTGGTGCCGGCAGAAGACAGGCCAAAGTTGCTAGCTAAACGAAGCGCAACAAGGCCATAACCGATAACCATTGGAGCCCCTTCTCATCTGAAGTGTGAATAATTTAGCGCGCTGGTTTGTTCTGAGCAAGGTAGCCAAGTCGCAGATTGATGTGGACTCTGCAGAAGGTTTAGATGGTAGAAATAGAACAGCCTTCCGGTTCACCTATATCTTATGACAACCCCTCGACATACTGGACCTATTGCATGAATACTTGGTTTGGGCAGAAGGCAATATTGATGATCATCGACATGAAACAACCTTCTATTATGAAAATAGTAGTGACTGGGTCCGCTACCTGATCCGTCAGGTTGCGCATGGCTCAAATACGGTTTGCGCACTGATTCGAGAATATAATTCGAGCGGGGAGTGCTTATATTCAGAGATGCATATGCCAGGCTGGTGATTGGATATGTAGGTATGAGTTATGTCCAGATAAGTTCTTAGAGCTGTGTTTCCAGTGCTAACAGCCTATTCTGTTCCTTGGTAGAAAGTTTTGCCCACTGGGTCTCCAGTACCACCCCTTATCAGATTGTCTTACTAGACTCACCTTACAAATTTCTGCGGAGATAATAAAGCCTGACCTATATACATGATGATTGGGCCTATCCTTGGAAGGACAAGAAAAGGCCCTGCCCAGAGGCGAATCATGCTTCTGGTAGTGCGTTTAGTGCCGCAAAGGTTAACGGGTCAATTAGCGGTGCCAACGAACCCCGTCACGGTAGCAGACGAGCATGGATCCCCTGCAGGCCGTCTTCGATCTTTTCCTAGCACCATTACCACAGGTTGCCCAAGAAGCAGCGGTAGTGGATTGTACAGAGGGCCAAACACTACTCGGTTTTCCCATTATGCCGGCCTGGATCACGGATCATTCTAAGCATGATGCTTAGCAAGGAATAGGTAGTAAGTCATGCCCAAAGAGTGAGTTTCCGTGTGAGGAGCTTGGTGGTGATCTGCAGTGGATCCATGAGACCCACAACTACAAATGCAATATAAACAGAAAGCATTGAGGTATGAGTCAGCAGAAGCAGCCGGCATTGCAGTATACTTTCAGCGGTAAGATATGAAAATAGGAAACAACCTATGCACTGGACCTGACCGAGTAAGTCCCGCAGAAGTACTCAAGCCGCACCTTTTCTACAACCTTTATCTTAGTTTATTCAAACCTATGATGGAATGGGTGGAAGGATTCCTGAAAATGCATAAACGGTAGCAGGCGTACGACGATACGGGGAATGAAATTCCTTCTTACCCTTGTCTTAGCGTACCAAAGAAGGCCTATCATGAAATTACACAAGGGCAGGGAAAGGAGATGTCCAATCTGGGCCTTTGAATTTCAGGCATATTGACATCTGCATTGAGAAAGCCGGAGGGTTTCCGTATCATGATTTGAAGCTCTTTTTGAAGTAGGTTAGCACACTGGTGGACTTCACTCTGATAGGTCAATATCCCAGTCTTATATCTGATACACTTTCATACATATAAATCTACTTGCAGATCTTCCACCGGACAAAGAAGACATTTCTTGAGTTCCGTACCTCGAAGGCTACCTGCACTGAAGCAAGGCGCCAGGATCGGTAGCCAAGGGAACTGATGGCAGATGAGCGTGGTAAACAAGTCCTCCATAGGACTGTCGCTAATCGCCATTGGCTAGCTGATCAAGAGAGGGTTGAACGGTCCGATCAGCAGGTGGATTTGATCCAGCTTGAGAACCACTTCAACTTTATCAAAATCCACTACTTGACTCACTTTACCTCCCACATACATCATTTTGGATCCATATTGATGTATTCAACTGAGATAGATGAACTAGAATAAACGGATCAGATTAAAAAGAGCTACTTGTAACGGGGGCACTCGGTAGGAAGACGGATCCTAGGATTGCGACCGCACCGAAGACTCAAAGTAGAAATAAAGATAAAAATAAAGATAAAGATAATTCAAAGTAGAATCAAGCGGTAAAACTTAATAGTGTTAAGCCTGAAAGCTTCACTCAATAGGTTCTCTCAAGGATCGTTGGTTATCAGAATAGGGTGTCTCTCGCTTTAGTTAAGTAGAATAATGTAAAGGCAGAGGACACCCATCAACTATTCTGACCTTTCGCGAGCACCCAGCTCAGCTCAGGGCTGTCCAACTCACCTGCCTAAAGTGAGCTAACACTCGGAGGCAGTCGGACTGCTCGGATATTAACAATCTCCACAAATAGGAAGTGCTTCCGGTGATGTCTCTCCAGCTACATCTGCATGAGCGAAAACTCTTTCCTATCGGTAGCATGTCAGTGCCCGACCGATATGCCCACCGTAGAGATAATATCCATTGGAACTCACTGGCCCAGCAGTGGTTTCGTCTTTACAAGCTACGCAGTCCATCGGCAAATCAACTTGGCTATACTAAGCTTCTAAACTGCACTGCATGCTCATACACATAAGAAATCTCCTGCGGCCTGACTGCATGGGCGCCACCTCACAGTCAACCATGCGGGACCCTCTTAAATCGTGACAAGACTCACACCTCTAGAGTCCACTAATAACCCTTGGTAATACTACAGTTCACAGGGTAGCCTGGGACTGGCTTTCGGGTGGTTGTCCTGGAAGCCTTGCAGCTTCCCTGGTCAGCCCCAAGCCGTCTACTCTTAACCATACAACTACCCGGAGGTCAAAGTATGCCCGGAGGTGGTCCTCAGGTGTTATCCAGGTGGCGCCCCAGGAGGCGGTCACCCTCACACCCCTTATATATCCTGCGAACAGCTTCTGGTCAGTTGGACGGCCACAACTCATACGGTGTTGTGGAAGCGTTCCTATGGATCTCACTTTACTAGGAAGCACACAACTACACAGCAGTACTGTGCTGTCGCGCCGTACCAATGCTGGGGCCGCAGGGGGGTGTTAGGAATATCCCCTGAAGGTTACAGGAGGTTCAGACCACTCCGGCTCCGTCAGTAGTCCGTTTCGTACCATACGAAGCGGCCCTTTGAACGTCCACGAGCGCCACTATAGTGGCATAACTTTCCCCTAAGTCCGCAGATGACTTTGTCGGTGAAGGTGGGGTAACTGGGGTACCTCAGTAGGGTAACTGGGGTCCCAAGGTAGGGTAATCATGTATCTAAAGTAGGGTAACTTCACCCTGCCATGCCTTTATTTCCTTCGGAAGTCCACGTGACCACATATACTGTTGCCCCGGAGACCCATGCAACGTTTACTATGGGTCCTTTGCTTTATGCGAACATCCCCTCGGAAGGTTACCCTGCCTAGTAGGGTAACTTTGGCCTACCTAGGTTACCCTGTCTAACCCTATGTCACCAAGTCACTTTGTAAACACTTGTACCAACTCATGTCTACCGGTAGTATACTAAGTATACTGACCTATCCTCAATATGATTACCACTTGGTATACCATACGGGCTTGAGTCTAGTCCACTGTAGCTACCTATCCGTAGGGTCGTTACACTACTGCATGTCAAACAAGAATTAAGCCGCCCGAAAGACCTTGTCAGACTATTGCCACCAGCACGCCCTAGGAATAATGTTGTAGATAATAGAAGCACTTTTTAAAGTTGAAGATGTGATCATGGTAGAAGATAGTTGGATAGAAATGCCAACTTTTTCAAGTTGCAGTATGCATTACAGGCTTCATAATGGCGGTATGATGAAAAACGGCAGGGTGACAGAATTATGCACTGCCCTCAAGATCCAATTGTCCAACCTCATGGAAGAGATAGTACGTTTTATCAGGCCAACTGCTGTGGATGACTGGTGGTTGGCTGCCGATCTCCCCAAACTGGGGTTACGTGCTGTAGAAGGATTTGCATACCTTGAGATCCCAGTGGCCAACTTTCAGCACAGTGATAGGTTCCAGATCCACCACGCCTGCTCCACTGGGACAAAGGCATTCCGCAATTGTTGCTCTAGAAATGATTAGGTTTGGGTCCAGACAGGTGTGGAAGCGAACTATAGAGATTTACGAGAATTCGTAGTGGCTGTGTTACTATTGCCTTTCAAGATAAGAAATATTCTGAGTGAGGCCACAGCTGTCCATCACCAGACATTAGTTCGCCTACTCCATCCAATCAATGGTGGCAGATTTCATATTGTAGGGTGAGATATTCATGTAGGCAAGCAGATCAATGGTTGCGACATGTAAATAGTCAGTATAGGGGCAGTGATTGGACAAGCGTAGGTAATTCCTAGCGGGAAGAGGCAATAGATCGTAAATTACAGGATTGATCTGAGAACATTTAATGAAATATATTAATTAAAGTCTTGTATCCAATTATGTACAGTATTTATTTACTTGAGTTGAAGTTGGTCATATAGAGTGGCAGTTCAAGTATAGAGAGTCCAGCTTCAACTTGGCCACAGGAGTACTTCGGGATCCGCACCCATTTAAGGGAACAGCTTAAATAGGTTGAATTGATCCAAATGAATCTGCCGTCAGGTTGAAGCTGGACACTTAAGGTGGCAGTTCCCATATTGGGCTTCCAGCTGCCACACGGCAGAAGGAGTACTACATGATTTGCGGGCATTTAGGAGAATGTTTTAAATAAGATGAATTGGTCAGAATGAATATCTGGCTAAGTTGAGGCCATACACTTAAGATCGCAATTGCCATATTGCGGGTCCAGTCTCAACTCCGCTGAGTGAGTAATACATGATTCGCAAGCATCTAAGGGAATGTTTTAAATAGGATGAATTGTTCGATATGAATATACAGTCAAGTTGAAGCCGTACACTTAAGGTGGCAGTGCTCATATAGTGTGTCTGGACTCCACTTGGGCGCAAGAGTACAACAGGATATATGGGTGTTTAAGGCGATGTTTTAAATATGAAGAATGGGATAGGTGGCGAAGCCGAAGCTGGTGACTGAAGTGAGAGATTCTTATAGAAAGTGTGCTGCTTCGGCTCAGCCGCCTGAGTTCTGCAGATGATTAATGTAACCTAGGATCTATGCGGACGGAAGCTGACAGATCTAGGTCACCAGAAATGAGGAGGAAAGTAGATATGACTGCAGGATGCGTGCAACTGCTAGGAGGAGGCAGGAGGTCAGTGGAAGAGAAGATAAGGGGGCAGAAGAAGGGGGAAGGGCAGGGAGGGGGTGGGGGTGCAACAAGCACGGCAAATGGTATGAAGAGAAAGTGGTACGTTGGGGCGCACTAGAGGTAAGAGATTAAAGGTAAAGAAGGAACAGAATATCCGGGAGGACGGGACGCAAAGAGCGGACTCCATTCATCCGGAAGTGACCTCTCAACATGAGAAACAGGTTGTTTTGCTGATGAACCCTAATCATGGTAACTTATCACCTTGTGTCATGCAACCTCCATAACTCATAGTGATTCATTGTATGAAATCCATCCGCTGACGCTCCTGAGTCAACTGTGCAACATCCTTTTATCCAATCAAAACTCATAAAACCACTCATATGCTTACATGAGTAACATGAGTGTAACGCATAACGCATAACGTGCATCATATGCAAAACTAATTACATTATATGATGTCCCAATCGTGATTCATGAAACAATCAACTAATCATAATATCACCATGACTCACGAGTGCACAGTAATGTGAGAACATATTAACCAAATGACATCATAGTGTGAAACCAATATACTTTATGACTAATGAGCATTAGTCATATGAGATCTGCCTTGCTTGGTCACATTTGTGATATTGGCTCCCTTGTCCACCTAGTATCGGTTCCTTCGATGCCAATGGCTCAAGCCACCCAATCTCGGCTCGGGATTTCTCACCTCTTTTCCACGCACCGCAGTTTTCGTCGGCCTGGTGTCCCTGTCCCTCATTGCTTCAGAGGCATCCTTGATCATAGTTCAGACTGCCCAATCGCTTGTTCGTCGCTGTTGTCTGACAATCTCTTTAATGGAATCAATAAGTCCCTTTCGGGGTCAGAGTTTTCTTTGATCCAGCATTAGCTGTGCCTGAAGGTTTCCTATCTCCTCTTTCCTTACTTCCCTCTCTGGCGTCAATTTTCCAATTTGCCTGTATTGGCTGTCAATGTCTTGCAAGGTTTTTTCGCTCACTTCCCTCAACTGTTATGTCCAAGTTCCCATAATGGCTTTTCTTCCAATGCAGAACTTCGAGTGTTGGTGGTATCAATACCACTGCAAGATGTCCTTTTTTGTTCCGTCTGTCTGAGGGTAGTACCCTGTATCCATCTTGTATTGGGCGTGGCTGCGCATTTGTCGTTGCAGCATGTTTTCTAGTCTGTCGTGAGATGTTTGTCTCTTGGTTGTCGGTCTTTTGAAACTGGAGTGGTGTCCGCCTGCGATGGGGCTGGTGCTATTGTTTCGTAGGGCTGTTTCCAGCTGGATCTCGTAGTATTCGACTGCTTGGGGTATCATCCTCATGCTACCTTGTCACTGTTGTGTACCCAGCAGTTGTCATTGTAGTACTCCGTCCAGTTGAGTGCCTTGTATTTCTTGTGTTTGTGCTCGGCTTCCTCCTCGGTATAGGGTGAGTGGTATGGTATGCTTGTCCGCGTCATTTCCAGCAAACATCTCATTGTTCCGCAATTTTCTTGAGGGGTTGCTGCCTTCACTAGCCAATAAAGTGCTGCCTGCTTGCTCACAGCTTGCTGCACGAGATGAGTTTGTCTCGGATGACCTGTTCCGCAAGCTTGATCAAGGTGCAGCTTGTCTCTGCAGCGGCAGTGGATTTTGAGCTTTGCGAAGTCTTGATTTTCAAAGTGATTGGCCGGGTACCAGCTCTTGTCGTGTTCTGCTGTGTATCCTGTCCACCTGGCTCTGTATTGGAGCTTGTTGTACTGTAGGCGTAAGTCAATGATTTCTTCAAGTTCATATTTGAGTTCTGCTTTTATAATGATGGAAGGAGGAGGTTTCAATGGTTGTGAGGGAAGCTGGTCATGGTTGTAGAGTACGAGAATCGAGATGTGAAATGTATTGTATATTTTCATCAAGGTTGAGAGGTCCAGCTTTTAAGCACTGGTTCCTGTCCTGGCCAAGATTTTTAATAGTCTAATCTTCTTCTAATTGAGCTTCTTGCATGGTCTCGTACTCCTCATATTCCTTACTCGTAACCAGAGCATATCCCCTAGCTCTAGGTTGTGATTACGGTTTCGTTGCGCATTACAGTATTCCTTGTATTATAATTGTGCCTCCATCATCTCTGCTTGCAATGTGTCATGTAATTGACTCATGTCTTCTTGTGACATGGTTCTTCATTGCATTAGGTGCCCGATGGCCTAAGGTTAAGGGTTCCTTCCATAGTTCATACAAAAAGGTGTATGCTTAGTGCTTTGATGGTATCCGTTATTGTAGGCCTTCTGGTAATTGACGTAGGCTCAGAGGTATTGCTACCAAGTGGAATTTGTCTGTTCCATTTGTCAGTTGGTCTGCGGGTGAAATCTCATGCCTAGCCTTCGTTCGATTCCTAATTTCATTGTGGTCTCCAAACATAGGTCTGATGTTCATATCAAGCCCCAATCTGCGATAATGTTCCTTGCTATTTGTGTAATCTGAATATCTCCCTCATGAAGATGTCTTGAAATTGCTTCCCCTCTCTGATTTTGGTTCATGGTATGAAATGAGGTATTTTTGTATGTCTATCAATGATCCTAAGAATGGCATCAGAGCTCTCTGATTCCAGTCAGTCCATCATAAAGTCCATCGATATTGATTTTCAAGGTCAATCTGGGACCTTGTTTGGTTTCATCAGCCGATAGTGTGTGTATTATAAAACTTTCCTCCTTTGTCTGATATTTCAATTTTTGACATATTGCTTGGTGGCTTCTCACATATCATGCCAGTAGTATTTCCTTTGAATGCATACCATGGTTTTAGCCTCTCCTCCATCACCACCCTGAAGAATATCGTACTGTTGTCGTATAAGGTTGGTCCTTAATCCTGCATTGATTGGAACTAAAACCTTTCCTTGGTCCCAGAGGTATCCGTCCTTCCATTGGCAAAGTCCTAAGGCTACACACTTTATTTCCTTGTCTGCTTGTCCCCAGCTTCTCTTATCTTCTGGATTTCCTTGTCCTTAATAGATTCGTTATTGCTCTCCTTGCCATTGTTATCCTCTAACTCCATCGTTTTCATTTCCTGGATTCTGGCGTCAAGGTATTTTTCCTTTAGTAGGTGAATCCTTGCTTTCTGTTTCAGGGGTTCGTCCCCTTGTTGGGGCCTGTTTGCCTTTCATCTGGTCAGGGCATCTGATTTGCCCTCTCCTTTTCCTGGTCGGTATACAATTTTGAAGTCAAAGCGACTGAAGACTTCGCTCTATCAGCTTTGTCACTCGTTTAATTTCTTGCTTATAATAAAGGCTATTAGGTTCTGGTGGTCTGTGAGAACCTTGAAATGTTTTCCGCTTCCCTTGAGTACCGTCTGCATTCTTTGAGCACTTGAACTATTGCTAATAGTTCTTTGTCATGAGGGCCGTAGTGACATTCCACTGGTTCCGTCACTTTCGATCAGTAGCCTAGTTTCCCTTTACTATTTTCTTCTTGTTGTAATAAGATTCCAGAGCAGACGTATTTTGGTAAATCAGTTTTGATCAGCAGTGGCCATCCTGGTTTGAAGTATGTCAACACCCGAGTTGAATATTGCTTCAATCGCAGTTCTTCAAAGGCTGCTTGTTTCTTTTCTCCTCAATCAAACTTGACATCTTTCTTGATCCTGTTGCATAAGGGTTTGGCCATTCTGCTGAATCCTTCAATACACCGCTGGTAAAAGTTGTGGAATCGCATCCATTCTGAAATTCATTTTTTGTTTGTAGATGTTTTCCATGCCCATATGGCTGCTCTTTTGATGAAGTCGACTTTAGCTCCTTCGTTGTAAATGATAAATTTCAGGTATTCTGTTTCATGTTGAGTATGCATGCATTTTGACGGTTGGAATTGTATCCGGTGTTTCCGGATAGCTCAGATGATAGCAGCCAGCTCTTTTTGGTGTTGTTCCAGACTCTTCGAGTATGTAAAGATATCGCCCAGATATACTATGAAACATACCTCGATATATGACTACAAGCTTCTGTTGATTCATCTTTGGAATATAGCTGGCGCATTGGTGAGCCCAAAAGGCATGACCAAGTATTGGTAAGTGCCGTATTTGGTGGTAAACATTGTTTTCCATTCGTCTCCTTCCTTTATCATCACATTGTGGTAGGCGTCTTTGATGTCCAGCATGGTGTAGTATTTGGCAGTTAATACCCTGTGAAAGGCTTTCCCTATTAGTGATAGGGGGTATCTGTCATACTTGATAATGTAGTTGCAGGCTCATGTTAGGTGGTAGCTTCGGCGTGAGGTATTCCGACAGCTAGGACCTTATTCGTAATTATATCGGAGAACTCGTTAAGAAGACCCGAGTAATGTAGGCTAGATATAATGGCTCGCTTCGGTGTAGATAGTCGAAGTATTTGTAACGATATAAAAGTGTAGATAACTTATTATATTGATAAGATCTCTTCTCCGTGCTTGTTGTGTCTAATGGCAGCGAAGATGCTTGGATATTTATATTCCGCGTCTGAGCAATCACGGTATACATGCTAAGTCTATACTAACTAAGTACCTTGCCCGCAACTCTGCGAACTTCGCCTGAGTGCGAACACTCGTAGACCCTGAAAACTATCTACCACACCTTTTGCTCCCATGGCCAACTTATCGGTCTGCGCTTCTGTTATTCCTGAGGGTGTGGAGACCACCTCTGGTGTCAGCTCATCCGTTTATCCGTTGACAACGATGGTTACGAATTATCTTACCCTCGTGCTCACCGAAGGTAGTTTAACTCGCTGAACAGAAGATGGCCAATCTCCTTTGGTTGGTTCCGTCGAGAATTCAACCTGCAACTGCATGTTGTATTCTTGTCTTCCGGCATTATATGACTTGTCCTCGGGATCGTACCTATAGGCCTTTTCCCTCGGACTCCATCTTTTACCAACTTGTCCTCTGTGGATACACCCGATCCACGTACTGGGCATAGTTACCTCCTTCATACCCCACACGACTTTGTAGGTACGAGGGGACTAACTTGTGTGCAAAACGTCCTGTTACTTTCGACCCAACCTTTCGACTGTCTGTCTTCAAGCGTCTGTAACTTTATGCGCTGTCGTCCGATTCACCCGCTTCCACTTGCACAAGGTGCCCGAAGGTCTCCCCTCATATACCCTGCGAACAGGACCCGGTCGGATGGACGGCCGCGACGTATACGGTGTTATAGGATGGGTTCCATTGATAGTGGTCTTTGGTGTTGGGACGCAACCACCCAGGCGGCCAGTGATGACGCGCCGTCCCAACGCCGGGGCTGGAGGGGGGTGTTATCTTTTTCCTTCGAAGTTCGTGTACGTCAAGGTAGGGTAACTTTGCCCTGTAAATCCTTACGGGGAGTCCGTTCGCCTAATAGCTCAATAGTCAATACATAGTCAGAGATTCACATCCTTTTTCTAAACAAACATAATGGGTGATTATCCTTTTGACTTAGGTTTTCTGATCCATCCTCTATCTTTCTTTTGTTTTATGTGGATCCATAATTCTTGCAGTTCTGCTTGAGATAAAGGCTACATCTTCTTCATTTGAAGTCCTTCTGCTACTTCAAGCTTGATTTCCAGGTCTATTCTAGGTCAGTGAGGTGGTAGTTCTTTTTTTCCTTCTTCAAATACATCCAGGTATCCATAATATTCTTGACATACCATTTCCTCTAGCCTTCTTTCTTTGTGGAATTTCCTGCATTTGATAGCTAGTTCAGTACTGATGATGACTGATTCCAGGCTTATTCATCCTGCCTTTTTGTTGTCTTAGCGGATTCCCCTGCTGGTGTCAGATCTACGGTAAAACTTCCTGAAGGCTTTGGCGGTTAGCTGACAGATCAACTTATTGGAGATTCCGGTGCTTCTGAATCTTTGTTGACCGCAGTTGGGTTTTGCAAACTTAGGCACTTTGTAACTGTTGCTTTGAACTGGTTTTTCTGTGAGGGGCTGCATGATTCGATCGTCTTTTTGAAACTGATAATCCTGGTTGCTCATGTTGGCTAGTACCACCATGATTTCGCCTATATAGTCACAGTCTAGCGTACCTGCATTGATAGTGTAATGGGAGCACTCTGCAGGACGACGGATCCTAAGATTGCGACTGTACAGAAGACTCAGAGTTGACATAATGATCAAAATAAAGATTAAGATTATTCAAAATAGAAGGAAGCGGTAAAACTTAATATCGTTAAGCCTGAAAGCTTTAGTCAATAAGATCTCTCGAGGATCGTTGGTTATCAGAATAGGATGTCTCTTGCTTTAGTTAAGTAGAACAATGTAAAGCCAGAGGACACCCGTCAACCATTCTGACCTTTCCCGAGCACCTCAGGGCTGTCCAACTCACGTGCCTAAAGTGAGCTAACACTTGGAGGCAGTCGGACAGCTGGGATATTAACTATCTTGACAAATAGGAAGTGCTTCCTGTGATGTCTCTCAAACTCCATTTGCAAAAGCGAAAGCTCTTTCATATCGGCACCATGTCAGTGGCCGACTGACATGCCCACCATAGAGATAATATGCATTGGGACTTACTGGCCCAGTGGTGGTTTTGTCTATACAAGCTACGCAGTCCATCGGCAACTCTACTTGGCTATACTAAGCTTCTAAACCTGACCGCATGCTCCCACGATAAGAAATCTCCAGCTTCTTGACTGCCTGGGTGCTACCCACAGCCAATCATGCGAGACCCTCTTAAATCGTGACAAGACTCACACCTCTAGAGTCCACTAATAACCCATGGTAATGCTACAGTGCACGGGGTAGCTTGGGACTGGCGTTGGGGTGGTTGTCGTGAAAGGCTTGCAGCTTGCCCGGCCAGCCCCAAGCCCGCTACAGTAGACTATACTACTACCCGGAGGTCAAAGTATGCCCGTAGGTGGTTCCCAGGCGTTATCCAGGTGGTGCCCCAGGAGGTGGTCACCCTCACACCCCTTCTATATCCTGCTAACCGCTTCTGGTTGGTTGGATGGCCACAACTCATAGGGTATTGTGGGAGCGTTCCAAGGGATCTCACTTTACTAGGAAGCACACAACTACACAGCTGTACTGTGCTGTTGCGCTGTATCAACGCTGGGGCCGCAGGGGGGTGTTAGGAATATTCCCAGAATGTTACAGGAGGTTCGGACGACTCCTGCTCCGTCAGTCGCCCGTTTTGTACGATACGAAGCTACCCTATGAAGATCTCAGAGCCCCCCATAGTGGGATAACCTTCCCCTAAGTTCGCAGATGACTTTGTTGGTGAAGGTAGGGTAACTGGGGCACCTCAGTAGGGTAACTGGGTCCCCATGGTAGGGTAATCATGTTTCCAAGGTAGGGTAACTTCACCCCCTGATGCCTTTATTTCCTTCGGGGGTCCACGCGACCTCATATAATATTTTCCCCAGAAGGCCGGTGCAACGTTTACTATGTGTCTTTAACTTTATGCAAACATGTTCTTCAAAGGTTACCCTGCCCAGCTGGGTAACCTTGGCCTACCTGGGTTACCCTGTGTAACCCTATGTCACTAAGTCACTTTGTAGACACTTGTATCAACTCATGCCTGATTGTAGTATACTAAGTATACTGGCCTAGCCTCAATCTGATTACCTCTTGGTATTCCAGATGGGCTTGAGTCTGGTCCACCGTAGCTACCTATCTGTAGAGTCGTTACAGGAAGAACCAAGAATGATTTCAGTACAACAGCATGGATGCGAGGAAATCATATCAAGGCCGAATAATGTTATTTAATTACCGTGATTTGACAAAGCTTTGCAGGAAAGTAGAAAAGTAGAGGAAGGGGAAGAATTTCAGGCATAATTCACAAGTAAATCGTCCATAGAGTGAAAGAGAGGGGTATCCCTTGTATGGAAATACATACGAGAAAACAGGTCTTAGATACTAATAATTCAAGAGGTGATAGCGAGCAGAAAGCGCAGAAATACGCAAGGGTCAATAGAACCAGGAACATGATAGGGGACAGCACCTTTGGGACATTGGAAGGCACGATAGGTGTGTGAATGTGAATAAATAAGCTGTGGGATTAGGTGAAGAAATAGTAGTAAGGATAGTGACAGTGATGAGTTGTTTGGGCCGTTGTAAAGCATGAATTAGCTGTGAGCGAAAAGTCCATAACGGAACAATTTCGGCAGTTGGTAGTAAGGCAGGATAATCTCTCAAGGTATGGTAAAAGGTCAAAAGTACCATGTAAAGGTCCAAACAGGACATAGTGCATCCCGAAATTTACTCAGGGCAATAAAATTACGGAGAAAGGAAATTAACTCTGTAACCCTGCATTCGATCAGGTCTTATCAGGTGGTGGATGACTTATACATCAACTGGCATTTTATAATTTGGCCCCCCATCCCTCACATGCCTCTTGAGGTGTAGAGGAAAAATTGGAACTTTTGCTGATGTTGTTGGGTGTTATTGCAACACCCTCCAGTCTCCACAACTCCTTTCCTGCATTTACAGTTTTCACTGTTTTTCCTTATAAAATTTGTTCCGATATAATACTAAGGTAGTAACTTTATGTTTATTACATCTCTTTGCAAATGTAGATTATTGCTCCTTTTTTTTTTAACTACGGGAATAGGATAGTACTAAATATGCACAGCCTCTGCAATTTGTTTGAATCAAATCATCATATATTAAGAAAATACAATCACTACCCAACCAAATTAGCTTCCTTTACACCTACCCTACTTCTACCCTTAACATATTTCTGGAGTACAGCTTTCTCTGTCTACTAGTTGGTAAGTTCATTATACATAATCCACTTTCCAATACCCTCAGGGAGTTCTCTGCTCAAAATATTAAGCTGTCTATACTCTATTATGAGAATGCTGCTGACATTGGTTTCTCTCTTTTTAATACACTGGAGGTATTTACCTACTCTCCTTTTGTAGCCAATAATAGAGCTGTGCTAATTGATACTTCCTTTATCACTAGAGTCTTAGCTCATGTTTCTGCTCCTTGGGTTCCTTAATCATATACCTATTATAATTAAATTGTTTACCTAACCAACATGCCCCTCCACCTTTAAATTCACATAAGACAGTCTGAACAACTCTCACGCTAGTGCTCTAACTGATGAAAATAGTACAACCTCCTCCTCTGTCCACTACAACATTCTTGACAGCCTGATTTCACCATCACCTTACATTAATTACCTCTCTACTCATATCGTATATGCTCCTATAACACCCGTTCCTATACTCTAGGCTATTCTGAAATGAGAGTACCTCAAGGCTGCGCCAGCACCTTCATAATGCTCAAAGTCTCAACTGAAGCGAACACTTCATGTCCTCATTTTCAAAAGTTTGAACTAAGTGATATAAAGAGAACTTCACAGCTATCAAGTAGGCTAAAAGAAACTTATTAGCAAAAGGTAACAGACAGACTTCCGTCCTCCCAGACCACCCTCATCCACTCTGGTCTACCATTTTGGTAAATTTAGAAAAAGTATAAATTAGATGGAATCAGAGTCGACAACGAGGACTACAGGAACTATGACTCACATGAGTAGACCAGTAGGGTTCAAGACCACTCTGCACCATCCATGTGTCTTTTCCTAATAAACTACCACAAAGTGTTCCTTGCCATATTACAATCTACAATATATAAACTACTAATAATTTCTCACCTGGCCGCTAGCCTGCCTGCTTCCACTCTTTTCCTAGCCCCTTATATCCAATAAAAATTAATTTTGCTCTGCACTTCTGCTTCTTTTCACAAAAAGACTCAAAGCCAGTACCCTTTATTTTACGACCTTTTAAGGAGATATCCTTTCTCAGTCCCAAAGATATTGTCTGGGCGCTCCGCAAGTCTTTCCACATCCCAGCACCCAGTTCTGACCAGATTCCCACTGGTGTAGTGTAAGCAATCAACCAAATAAATCCTCTTACATGTACCATGGCTTTAGCACCTCTCGCCCCCTTTGGTGCTTTCAACCGGCCAGACTTAACGAGGATACCAGAATCATCCTTATCAAGCCAGAGAAGTCAGACCACTCTGCTCCCTTCTCTATTCGTTTCATTGTCTCACCTCAGCTGTCTCCCAGATACTTGAACTGATCGTGGCAGTCTGGCTATCCCCTCTCACTTGTACTTATTGCCTCTTTAACCGTAATTCATATAGCTAACTGCCTAGGCTGAGCATCTTTACCATGTGTACCAGCCTCTCTCACCTGCCGAGTGCCCTCCAATACCCACTCTCAAAGTTTCTACTCTCTTTCCTAATATCAGAGGCTCATTTGTCAACATTTTCTTCCATGTCTTAACCTTACTTCTCTATCATAAAGGCATACCATACTCCCTCATCTCTTGGGTACACTCCATTTTGGCTAAGCCTAAGCGTTTCTTAATTTTTCAATATTCACTCCATGTTTTTCTTCTTGTTTAAGTTAATACCCCACAAGGTCTCTTGTCTCTCCTTTGTTGTTTGTAATTAGTATTTCTGTCCTTAACATGCCTATTCCTTGCACAATTATGGCACTTATCTTGATAACTTTCCTATTACTCTTAGTTTACCATTGTAATGAGGTAATTGTCACGTTTTTCAGAATTTACATTCTGTGAGCAGGAGGAGGAAGCTCAGGATTGGCATTACTTTCTCAGTCTCCAAAACTGTGCTCTGCCACTATAGAATGCAGAGAACAAACACTCCACTTCACTTATTGCCATTTTCCTTAATAATATCGCCTTTGACCTATCCCCCAGTATCCTGCAATTAAGTTACTGGTTTACCTCTTCTATTAATACTTCAGTCCACTTCAATAAATCTCTGGCCCGCATTCAAGTGTCCTTCTCCCTTATTTAGCTACCTTCCCTACCTGGCATAGGCCTTGCTTCTCATATGAACTAACAGCTCACCTTAGGGCTATTACTTTCAAGCCTAATGGATATCGCTGACTTTTTCATTCCTAATTCTTCACTCCTCTGCAAGATGACAGTGCTCTGGAACAGAGTTCCCAGATCAGTTAAGCACTGCTTCGTCTCTACCCGAGTGAGCATCTTTCCATGTGGAGATGTCTGCCTCTGCTTGGTTATCTCCTCCCCAACAGAACCAGGATCGCTGCCTTCAGAATACCATGATCATCCCCCCTCCTCTACCCAGTAGCAGTAAGGCCGCCAAGTGCCTTTCTCTTCTACTCCAACCATAGTGCTATTGAGTTATTGACATCTCTTGGACCTAGGCCTAAACAGTACTATATTACACTCTCTTGAGATTCACACAGGCCTACTCTTGTAGCACTATCCCTTCTCCTGATCCAGGCACTATACCATATATCACAATCAGTCGTAGATACCTGGCAAAAGACCATCCACTACTCCAGCTATACCTTCCCCCAATCAACAAAATGCCTGCCCCTGATTCCCACCTGCAAGATCTTACCTAGGTTCCCAAACTCCCCTTAAGCAACACCTCTTTAAAAACTGTGCTCTCCAGTTACTCCCTTTTCTCTTTTATATCTATCAGCCCACTCTGATCCCACATCCTTGCAACGTGTTGCATTAGTTTACTATAGAAAGAATACATCAAATGTATACCATAAAGTCTTACCTGATACATACTCTCACTAAGGTAATATATACCACTACACAACATTATCAGTTAAACAAAAGTCAAATGACAAAAACTCAAGTTTAACTGAAATTATAATGCCCAGAGAGAAGATTTTATCAATATAATAAGTTACCACTGGGAAAATCTTTATCACTATTTACATGATTAGATTAAGACTTTCTAGATACTTCTCTGTCTATAATAAGTCCCTTGACTTTACTCATTCTATTTGTTCTTAGAAATTTGGTGCTCTCTGACCATGACATAGAAGAAAGTTATACAATTGTATAGGAGAATGTATTTTGTAAACTTAGTAATAAGTTACTAGATCACAGGCGAAACTATTGTGATAGTTTTCAAATATCACTAAGTACTATCTGAAACCTGTATATCTCAAGATTACTCTTAAAATAGCCCTACTTAAACAAACATTAGTATGATAAAGGAGGTCCAGAAATAAGATTATTGCTCACAACAACTCCGGATTAGAACCAATTAGGAAGTAAGAAGTTTAGATTGAAGGTTGTCACAAAGCATACCCTTCAAGTTAGCAGTAGATATAGTCAAAGTATTGAGAAAGTAGGTGTTAGGGGATAGCTTCAGCCTGAGGGATTCTGATAGCTAGAACCTTAATCATCAAGTATGGAAGAACTCGTGAATGAGACAATAAACAATTTAAGCAAGTAGTGAGAGAAAGCAATATTGCTTGTAGATACTCAAAGTATTGGAAACAATGTTTATAGAAAACTTATTATATTGATAGGATCTCTTCTCCATACTTGTTGTTCTTAATAACAGCGAAGATGCCTCGATATTGATATCCTGCGTCTGAGCAATCGCTGTATACATGCTAACTCTATACTACCTATATACCTCGCTAACAATTCTGCGAACTTCACCTATGTGTGAACACCCCAAGACCCTGAAAGCTCCCCACTACACTCCTTCACTCCTACAGTCAGCTTATAAGCCTGTCCTTCTGGTCTTCCTCATGGTGTGAAGACCACGTCAGGTGTCTGCACATCTATTCATCCGTTGACTGTCTTATTTACAAATTATCTTACCTTATGTTCCACATAAGTAGTGTTACTTACCTGACAGAAAATAGTCTGTCTTGTTTGGCAGGCTCCATAGAGAATTTTGTCTGCGACTGCATATCATATTCTTGTCCACCGGCATTATATGACTCTTCTTTGGGACGAGACCTATAGCCATTTTCCCTCTGACTCCATCTTGTACCAACTAGTCTTTTCTGGATTCTCCTGATCCCCTTACTGGGTGTAGTGACCTCCTTCATACTCTACACGTCTTTTTAGGTAAGCGGGATCTAACCTTTCATGAGAATGTTGCGTTACCTTCACCCCACCTTTTTGATGGTGTGTCTTGGGGTGTCTGTAACCTGACCAGCCTCCATCCTATTCACGTGCCTCTGCTTGGACATCGTGTGCGAAGGTCTCACCTCATATATTCTGCAAACAGAATCCGGTCAGATCGACAGCTGCTGTTAGGCGCACAGACTCCCCCCGTAAGAATTTCTGGGGCAGGGTTACCCTACCTTGACCCGCACAAACTTCGAAGAAACAAGATAACACCTGCCTCCAGCCCTAGCGTTGGAAGGGCGCGTCATCACTTGCTGCCTCAGTTGTTGCGTCCCAACACCAAAGGACACTATTATTGGGACACAATTATAATACCATATACGTCGTGGCCGTCTGTCCGACCGTATCCCGTTCGCAGCATATCTGAGGGGAGACCTCCAGGCACCATATGCAAGTAGAAGGCGGTAAATCGGACAACAGCACATAAGGTTACAAAACGCTGAGGACAGGCAGTCGGACGGGTAGGTCAAAGGTAACGGGACCTTTTGCATACAAGTTAGGCCCCTTTTACCTACCAAGACGCGTAGTGTATGAAGGAGGTAACTATGCCCAAGTTAGTGGATCGGGTGAATCCAGAAAGGACAGGTTGGTAAAAGATACAGTCCAAGGGAAAAAACCCGTTGGTGCGATCTCAAGGACAAGTGATGTAATGCCGGAAGACCAGAAGACGACATCCGCTCGCATAACAAATTCTCTACATCACCAATCAAAGAAGATTGGCCATCTTCTATCTAGCAAGTTAGACTACCTCAGCGAAACACTGGGGCAAGATAATTCGTAAACATTGCTGACAATGGATAAACGGATGAGCTGACACCTGACCTGGTCTCCACACTATCAGGAATAACGGGAGCACAGACCAATAAGTTGATTATAGGAGCAGGATGGTGTGGTAAAGAGTTTTCAGGGTCTACGTATGTTCGCACTTGGAAGGTGTTCAGAGAGAGATTAGCAAGATACTTAGTTGGTATAGCTAGAGCATCTATACCACGATTGCACAGACGCGGAATATAAATATTGAAGCATCTTCACAGCTATTACATACAACCTGCACGGAGAAGAGATTTTATCAATATAATAAGTTTTTGCTTGATCGCTACCAATACTTTGACGATCTATACCAAAGTTCCTCTATTTTATCTAGTCTACATTACTCGTGTCTTCTTAACGAGTTCTCCGATACAAGAAGATCCAGGTTCTAGCTGTCAGCATACCTCACGCCGAAGCTACCACCAACCAGCTGCAACGTATATGGTGTTATAAGAGAGGTTCCAATAATAGTGGTCTTTGGTGTTGGGACCCAACTCCCCTGCCGACATGTGGCAACCCGTCATCCCAATCCCAGGGTCAAGGAAGGTTGTTATCTTAATTCTTTGAACTTCATGCCCCTGAAAGTATCGTAACTTTGCCTCCTAAATTCTTACAGGGTGTCAGTGCACCTAACACTAGGACTTTATTTCCAAATAGTATTCAAATAAATAAGACATCTAGGTCAGTCGCCAAATATGTAGTTAAGCCAGAGCCAAGTTCAGAGTGGTAGTTAAAGTTTTGAGAGTTCTAAGCTGTTAATGCAAGAAATGCGCAGTATTTATTTTATAATTTTTACAAATATGCTTCAACTTTAGCCTCTGTTCAGCACGTATAACTCTCCAATGTGGTGGTATTTGATTATTTGCTTGATAATGCCTTGTCTTCTCCTTTTCTCTTACTCATTAACTTAAGTGAGAAGCATGACCAATTTGCGTAATATGAGCTACTGATATGACAATACAACTCTAGTCATATAAGCTAAAAACACACAATCTCAATACCAAATAAGAAGAAAATCTTCAACCAGTAGTTTAATTGTAAGGCAGTTCTCACTCTGTGCATATATTGGAAAGGCTGTATCTTCTAAATTATTTTAACTGTACAAACACTATATAATATTATTTATCCCTATAAACTGTCTTCTATTATAGTATGACAATAGTATTATTACTTTCTTGACTATCTACTATAAATACTTATAGTTACGATATATTGTTTCAACACTGAGGACAAAGAGTGAAATTATCTTCAAGTTAATCAAGTCAGTTGACAGCAAAGTATTGCATTGAGTGTACTTTGCACTCTGTTAGAAGTTATTTCTAGCGTCACCCATTAAAACTGTTTTTAATTATCCCGCTCTCAATACCAAGTTTAATTACCTGATCACATATAAACCATGCCCCGATCAAAGCCATGCAACTTTAAGGAATGTCATCACTATTAACTCAGTGCTTGGCTAGTCATTTCTGAACGTTCTCACTACCCAGGGAGTGCTTGAGGGTCAACATACTGACATGAGGACACATATTGCTGCAAAGTTACTCAATTAGAATATAAACAATTAGACTCTACTAGAATACGCAGTATAGCACACACTTTCTCATCTGATTTGAACTGATCGTTCTTGCAATGATGCTTAATGCAGCTTTTATCACTCCAAGTGAGTTTTGATGATCATCCGGAGCGAAGCAGGTTTTGAAGATAACCCAGTTCTGATCCACAATTCAGAATCATCTGTACTGTACTCTCTAATCTCTTCACTAGTCTTACAATACATGAATTCTGATTTAATAACAAAAAAAAGACAATTATCCTCCCTTTAAGCTGTAAGGGGCGCACTCTATAGGAAGACGGATCCTAAGATTGTGACCACAGTGCAAACTCAAAGTAGAGGTCAGGATTAAAAATTGATAAGAGATAATTCAAAGTTGAATCAAGCGTTAAAACTTAATATCGTTAAGCCTCAAAGCTTTACTCAAGAAGTTCCCTCTAGGATTGTTCGTTATCAGAATAAGGTCTCTCTCGCTTTAGTTAAGTAGAATAATGTAAAGCCAGATGACACCCGTCAACCATTCTGAGCTTCCATGAGCACCCTGCTTAGCTCAGAGCTGTTCAGCTCACCTGCCTAGAGTTGGCTCACACTCGGAGGCAGTTGGACTCCTCGAATATAAACTATCTCAACTAATAGGAAGTGCTTCTATTGATATCTCTCCAACTACATCTGTATTAGCAAAAACTCTTTCCTATCCCGTAGCATGTCAGTGGCTGACCCACATGCTCACAGTAGAGATAATATCCATCAAGACTCACTTTCCCAGCTGTCGTTTCGTCTATACAAGCTACGCAGTCTATTAGCCAATCTACTTGGCTATACTGAGCTTCTAAACTCAACTGCATGTTCCCACAATAAGAAATGTCCGGTCGCTTGACTGCATAAGTGCTACCCACATCAAATCATGTAGGACCCTCTTAAATTGTGACAAGACTCACACCTCTAGAGTCTACTACTAACCGATGGTAATGCTACAGTTCATGGGGTAGTCTGGGACTAGTGTTGAAGTAGTTGTTCTGGAAGCCTTGCAGCTTCTCCTGTCATTCCCAAGCCCTCAATAGTTACTCATACTACTACCCGGAGGTTAAAGTATGCCTGTAGGTGGTTTCCAGACATTATCCAAATGGCGCCCAAGGTGGCGGTTACCATCACACCCCTTATATATCCTGCAAACAACATCTGGTTAGATGGACGGCCACGACTTATATGATGTTGTGGGAGCTTTCCTATAAATCTCACTTTACCAGAAAGCACACAACTACACAGCCGTACTATGCTGTCGTGCCGTACTAACCCTGGGGCTGGGGAATGGTGTTAGGAATATCTCCTGAGAGTCACAGAAGGTTGGGCCCAACCCTGCCCCTTCAGTAGCCTGTTTCGTACTATACGAAGTGCCTCTATAAACTTCTAAGCGCCCCATGATAGTGGGATAACTTTCCCTTAAGTCCGCAGATAGCTTTGTCAGTGAAGCTAGGGTAACTGAAGTCCCTTAGTAGTGTAACTGGGTAGTAGTTCTATGCCTGTATAACACTTTCGTTTCACTACTTCATTTTGGTTAAATGTTTAGGCCCTGTTTGGTTGTACTGGGCCCATTCAGGACCGTTCCTGTGGGAAATGGTCAGACCTGGAGCCACGATTGTTGCCAACTTGGCACCATTTGCTTCTGACAAACATATTAAAAAATTTCACCGTAGAGCCTCATGGAGAAATTTTACTAGTGTTTCTAATGCTTCTCAAATTTAAACCTTCGATACTCTACCTACAACTTCCCTGAATTCACAACATCTGCCCCTGGCTTCCAGCTCCAGCTTGTAGACCCAGCTCCTTCTCCCACTGCTATTATCTGCTGAGGAGGAGTACTCTTTCAATTGTTGGAAATAAAAATTAGAATCAAGGATGTATTGTTGATATTATATTATAAAGGAGTTATTCTAGAGGACAATAATTATTTTATTGGTATGATATAAATATTTGCTTATAATGTTTCTACATGGCAACTGCTTTGTCAGGGCTGTTTGAGAATCGAATCGTAGATGCCTTTTACTGTTGCCAAACGCCCATTGAGTTCTTCCATTTTGGAATGAAAGGGGAATGGTCGTTTGTATGTGGCAACAGAATGGGCCCTGCACAACCAAACAGGACCTTAGTCATTGAAACTTTCATGCTACGCATAGAAATAACTCTGCCATCAATGCGAGTTGAACATGCGACCTTTCACAGAAGTCACGTGACTTGCCTACTACACTATCATGTCACCAAGTCACTTTTGTAGACACTCGTACCACCTCTCGTCTACCAGTAGTACACTAAGTATACTGGTCTAGTCTCACTCTGGTTACCTCTTAGTATATCATATGGGCTTGAGTCTAGTCCACTGTAGCTACCAATCTGTAGTGTCATTATATAAGCACTTCTGTCATTTCTCCTCACAGGCTTTTTACTTGAAAAGGCATGGCTGTAAATTCATGGCTGATACTATACAATTCACACAACAATGATCAGAGCCAAGATTTGCTACCATGTTGCTTAGTCAGCCATTCATAAACACCTTTGAGGGGTGACGCTATATTTCTAACTACTTGTATTATTAACTACTTCAAATACTTAATCTCAAAGTTAGGTTTTAATTTTGCAATTAATTTCTCATGCTCTGTCTTTCTGTATCTCCATTCTAGATATTAGTTCCTAAATCATAATATTTATTATATACCTGAGTACAAAGTCGTTTTTTAAAGATACCTATTTCAAGCTAAAATTTGAGTCTAGGTATTTAGAACTATACACTTGCATTTACTGTAGTATAAGAATTTCTCTTCCGAAGCACTACCCTATCATAACAAGATAACTATCTTAATAGTATCCTCTCTATCCCTAAGGCCAATCTTTCCTCCTCTGGATACCTCTGTCTACAAAACTTGTACAAAACCTTGTCCTCTATTAGGAATAAAAAATGCAGCCAAAATGCAGCCAAAATGCAGCTCATAGTATCTGAAGAGTTCGATTCTCAAGTTGTTCTATCAAAAGCCCTCCCCATCCAGTGGCAGGCTTCATACCCCGCCCTAGTTGACAACTGGTATGATAGTTGCCTGACGTTTGCGAAACGGTCTTCTCTCCAACACCAAAATTCCGATGTTCTAGCCAACTTTTTCCCTTATATGCAATAGCAGTCTGTTTACAAGCGCCTGCCAATTGCGGGTACAGGATCGATTTCTATAGGCCAAGAACACTTCTAGATGTGGAGTCGGTTTCTCCAGACATCTGTTGGTGAGACCCTGCCTCTAGCGATTAGGGGTTTAAAAATACCTTCGTTCCATTATTCCGTTCCGGCGCCTATCATACCATCCGAAGTACCCTCAACTGGAATCATTATATCAGCGACTGGCGCGCGAGGACAGACGAGTGACCGGATACGACCCTGCGGCCGCCTCGCCCGACTGCCGTCAGATTGATGTCATGAATATTCGTCGCAATGTCAAGAATAGGCACTAGGGGGAAGAGTTCAATCACAGCCGGCGGTCAGAGAACTTTCCAGCCCCGAGAGCGATCCGAAGTCTCGGCCTTACCACACGCCTTATCAGCTATCCGCCTCACCCTTATTATGTGAAGGCATCCACCTCAGCATTGGTCTGCTATGGTTCTGTGGTGCAATAGGTTTTGGCAATATCCCGAATGTTAAAGATACCAAGAACGATCGACCGCCGCCGGACCTGAAGGGTTTGAAATTCGACGGCAACTATGGTGTGTGGCCCAAGTAGATCGGTTCCAGTGGCCTGATCTCTTTAGGACCCTCTGTCTCGCTACCAATTCTTTGAGTGTCGTCTGGTCTAGGTCGCTGCTTTGCTCCTTGTTCAATAACGATCCTGAGTCTGCGCCCGGCCCCCCTACTCACTTCCCCTCACTTTTTCTTGACCATCCCTACTCGAGTACAGGCTAGCTCGTGACCGCCCAGCGAGCCGCTTTCCGTAAACTTTTGATTTTTGCCTCTAGACCTGAAGAAAGAGGTTATTCTCTAGTTCTGCATTATGCAGGGTGCAAGGCTTCAGTTTTCTCAAAGCGGGATGATGGAAATAAGAAGCTGCCCCACTTGATTTCAGGAAGGTATACTCGAGTACCGGTATTCCAGTGCCGGTAGTGACCCGAATTTACATCTGCAGGACTTATGTGCCGGTATCGTTACGGGTAGCAAACAGCGATCAGGGAACATCCCGGGGAAATGTGGAATTGGTAATCGACCGTACCCCACATCGCCTGCCGACCGAGGGTATGACCAACCGAAATTATGGCGATACCAAAAGACCACAATTTCGACCTCACCTTGAGTATTCCGGAAAACCAACCGTCGCCAGCTGTCACAATGGTTTCAGATACCAAGGATCACATGTGATACTGTGAGGGTTAGAAGGAGCCTTGCTATTTCACTATGGGTAGGCTGTATGAGCAGAGTACCGATATGAGCGCTGCGTTAGGAAGGAAGAGAAAGAGAAGGCATGGAAATTCCGGGCTATGCAGGCAGCGAAGGGTTTGCATGGCCCCCTTCTTACTTTCAGGAGGGATTCCCTTGCTTGACGTCAGATCGAACAACATTTTTGGGATGTTGCGGGCGTGTTGACGTATCTGAAATTCGGTAAAATAAAAACGGCCAATTGAAAGAATTACTACAGTACTCGTACGCTGAGATTCGAGTCATCCCACGTTTTCCAAGTCGGGGGTAATTGCTGAGTCTTGGGGGGGCGGTGGCATGACCCTGATATGATATGACAGTAATCAACACACCTCATAAGTCTTGATGTTATCATTCAACAATCTGATCCGAAAGCGCACCTTATCTGCCCGTAAAATTGGTAGCATTTTTGAACTTGCCTAGGTCAGTGCCCATTTGTTCACACGTTCTGCATCATGACAACCCTCTTTCTTTGATTTTCTTTCTTTTTTGTTCCTCGCCTTCTCAGCGCCTATTTTTTTCAACCATCTACTACCACTTCAAACCCGTGACATCCGGTTTTCGCCATTCGTCAAATTGCAAAGATGGGTATGGCCTAGCAGCGCTACTTGGACGGGTCAAATAATAGTTTCAGTGCACCGGTACATGGTAGCCTTCGAAAAGCCCGATCAGAACTTTACTTGAGCACAGGGTTTAAAAAGCTGTCAAGCAAAAGAAACGAAAACAGCGGAATGCCATCCTTCTGGTTTCATGAGCCTAGATCTTTGATGATTGAGCGGGGCAAGAACCGGATGAAACGCGATGAGTGGGATTGCTATCATCAGCCAAGTCATCAATATCGCCCACGATTCTGCTTTGGGAGCCTCGTTGGAGAAGAGCCGGTTTGGCCCCTGTGCGAGACGCTTCCTCTTTTCTCCCCCTTTCAGGAAGCACAGCAATCCGATAGGATATTGAAGTGGTCTTGAGTCCCAAACCCCGCTCTCCATATCCAAGGCTTGGTTGGGATAAGCTCCTTCTTGCGAAGATGGGAGGGGACCGGGCGAACTCAGGGGGGCTTGCTGATTGCTGTATCCCATTCCCAAATTACCGGTAGGCAAGCATAGGACCAAATTTATAAGTTACCGAAAGTTCTCGTACTATACGAGCATTAGAGTACTCACACATCTTGGCCAAGAATGCCTCCCTCAGCTGACATTTTACGGGAGTTCTAACTAAATACTGGTATCCGGCTTGCGGAGGCATCTTGACAAAAGATGCGTGGAACGCTAAGTTAATTAAGCGATTAATTCACCTTCCAGCGATTGTTCTAGCTCTCTGAGAGTTGGTGATAGAGTTTCCCCCCCGCTTCCTGCTCCCACATTGGGCTAGACAGCTCGAGAACTACGGTGGTGGCGCAGACAGCCATCAAATTGCATGGAATCGAACAGGGCTATTCTCCGTCTTTGAACCGTATGATACAATTTCTGGTTGGTATGATGCTCTACCCTATTGCTTTGCACACGCTCCCTCCCAGGGGCAGGCCCACAGACGCCGTTTTCACACAAGAAGTCGCTCGGGTGTGGTTGTAGCGGTTTCGGAGTTAGGAACCCGAACGGGGTCACGGCAGTTCCATGCATCTGGTGGTGGGGAAGATAGCAAAAATAGCCCTGCTGATTACCTAAAGCTAAGGGGCATGTAGGAAGCAGATTTCAACCACGTAACCGATAAGGAGTCTCTTAAAGACTTGGAAGAGACAGTGAAAAGAAGGTGGATGAGCATGAAGGGATGCTGCAGGAGGACGCCCAGCCTCGTGAACCGGAGAGGCGTCCAGCTTCCCCTCTTTATTTCCTGTTTAGCAGAAATGGTACTCTATCTCCGGGAATGTTGCAGAATTAAGGGTCAAATTAAGCTCCTCCTCCTCATACCGACAGTGACGTAGTGAGGCTTCGATAGATGTGGTGGGATAATTACGACTTTCAGACGATTCTGGGGGTAGGAAATGTGAGAAGGCTCGGTGACAGATAGGCAGAGGGCTGCGTCAGGATGAAGGGGGAAGGGGTGAGAAGGAGGGAAAAAAAGTACCGAGAAGCGGGAAATGCACGGGGTGGGCTTAATGATAGGGGAAATCCACTTACGAGAGAAGTTATCAATTCGGAGTGTTGAGAGCGGTTGGATGTGTCTTGAGGGCAGGAAAAAGGCAAAAGGCCAACAAGATGAAAACAAGTGGGGACCCCACTTCCCCGTTATGGGGACGCACGGACCATGCTATCGTACCAATGTTTCTAACCTGATCTCATGGCTAACCTCATGATAATGATAGTGTAAAGAAACAAAAAGCTTTTACCAAACACTTGAACGAATCCCCCTTTTTCACCTGTCAAAACAATGCGAACCCTATCCATCGTGCACGGGTAATTGAGGGAAGGCTGAATGTAATTTCTGCTGTGTATGCTCCCATTCCCCCTCACCCGATACTTGCTGAGATCCACGTTAAACATTCCATCCCTCCTGCAGCATTATAGCTTGTCGTGGTAAAGGAGGGGAGTGTGAGAAAAGGTTTAGCTCATCGTGCCCTGATAAGATACTTACCGCAGCCCACCGCACCGTCCGGTACTAGTATTGCGCGAGGTCGGTGAGGAGGATGAGGAGAGTGAGGAGAGTGAGGCAGGAAAGAAAAAAAACATCATCATCGTCATCTTCACAATGCTCACTCCCCATCCTCGAGTACACATCATTTGCAGGGATCACCAATCTTCCTTTCTCGGCACCCACAAATCTTCACCCCGATTGCATCGCCTTGTCTTGCCTCGTTTTCGGTGGGATGTTCGGATAAGCCAACTGTGCCTGCCGTTGCCCTACTAATTCGTCCTTTTCTTTCCCCCCCCGTTGCTCTAGTGCCTAGGCTTATTGGGGTATTTTTGGAATTTGTTTTTTTTCTTTTTCTTTCTCCATCCCTCCTTTTCTTTCCCCGGCTTCCGTTTCATCATACACTCGCGGCATGACTTTTGTCACGAGGGAGATGGAATGAAATGCAATATATATAAAAAGCCAACAGATCATTCAGCGCCAAACTCCAAGGTTTGTTTCTTCTAGCGAATGGTTTTGGAGGAGAGGGTAACGGTACGTAGTCTGCTGGTGCTGGTCGTACATACGAAGAAAATACATCGGAAAAGAAAAAAAAAGAGCGGGGGCGATTGACAGCTTCAGTACTTGTACAAGCATTCATCACATTACTTTATCTCCGCATCCCCCAACCAACTGACCGACCCTAGCAAACAAACGAAGCAAAGCATGCCTCACTCACGCTTAGACTTCCTATGATGAGTGTCATCCAGATCACCGGGAGAATGCGGAGCGGAACTGAGCGAGCGGGGGAAGCGAGGAGGCGAATGGGAATGCCATCGCTTCCTCGTGCTATTCGGTAGGTACCGGCAGATGCCAATTGCACAGATTATTTATCTATTTGTCATAATGTGCTTAACTTCTTAACATAACGTAACAAAACCATCGCCAGTGCCACCGGGGCCGCGGGGGGGCGGGGTACGGTCAAGGCACTGTATTATGAATTGTAGGGGAAAGAAGTAAAAAAATTTCTCGATTGATAACGAGGGGTGAAAAGAAAGAGACAAGGCTACATTGACACGCTTTTCTTTTCTTCTCGAAGGATAGTTGGGCATATTTACAAGTACAAGTACCGTCCTCACATACGATACCGGTGCTACGATTTTAGTGATTCACGTACCGTCTGAAACTGAACCTTGTACCGAGAGCCGTAAGCGGCAGGCAGACGTACCGTACTCGAATACAGACAAACAGCATATGATACTCTTGCGCTCTTGGGCTGAGTACCGATGCGGACGGGGCGCAGGTCCGCCGGTGCTGCGGTTCGCCGCCTCACTGTACTCGTACTAGTGCTGGAGCGGGAGCCACACAATCTTCTTCAGGAAGTACCGGTATGTAGTCTAAGTTAAATTTACTTGAGTACAGAAGCACCCCATGCGGGGCCGTCTGCGGTAGACTTACCGTACCGTGACTAGCACCATTGCCCCTACTCGAGTACTCTACTCACGCGGCCGGATTGAAATCAGAAGGCCTAGTTTTGGACTAGTGCTTGTCGAGTGACAGCTAACCACATATGGTATAGGTTTTCCAAACTCGCTATGCAGCCAAGCTGCCATGAGCGCAGTGCCACAAGTATGGTGGGATTTCCACCGAGTTTGGCGAGTTTATACCGTATATGGTTAACTATCACTAAACATACACTAGTCCAAAATAGGCCCTTCTGATTTCAATCCGGCCGCGTGAGTACTCTACTTTGCTTGGCTTTACGTCACTTCCCCGCGGCGCCAAGCCTGTACGAGCAAGTACGACCTTGGATATGATAATACTGGTAATCCCAATGCCGAAGTTACCATGCTCGAGTACTGGTACTTCCGCCCTTCCCCGTGCATCCATGCATTCCCTACTCCATCATTCCTTGCGAGTAAATTCACGGGACCAAGTGGCGTGGTGAGATGATGATATGGCAAGGTGCGGCACGGTGCGGCGCGGTCCGGTACTCACGGGGAGTATTGTAACCGGACCTGCCCTGCCTTACTCTTACGTACGAGCGCTTGGAGAGTGCCCAACGTTTTCAAGAAAGTCTCAAGAACGCGAGTTACGCATCGGTAGCGCGAGTTACGATGGACCCCGCAAAGTCGGGTGCTGTGAAGCCATCACTTATACCATAAAAGAATCGCTTTGTTATTTCCCCCTCTGGAGACCCTTCAACAACCTCCCGCTCTAATGCAAGGCACAGGGGATGCTTTCGTACAAGGCAGGGACCATTTCGCGGATTCACCTAAATTAACTATGCAAAAGCATCCCCCCAGCACTTGTATGGTACAGTACTAGTAGTGCACGATGCAGTGCACTTCTTTGCCCAGTTCCAGCGTAGCTGGCCAGCTAGCCAGGCATCTACTTGCAGATTCCCAGCTCTACCATAGCATACCAATACCCCCACAACCCTAGCCAGGAGCGCTAGCCTAAGCAGACCTGAACTTATTTATTAAGCTTATTCCATGGTGCCAGATGTCAGCTCCGGCGACAGACACTGATAGCCTAAGTTATAACAAAATGGAATAGTGGGAATCTCGGGGCACTGTGGGTTGGTTCGTTCGTGTGCACGTGTGTGGTTCGTTCATTTGCCTGCCATCCCCGGACCGATGGAGATGGGTTTGAGATAGGGTTTGAAGTTGGTACTGCGCTTCAAGGGCACTTTACATTAGGGGAAAAAAATAGTAATAATAAGGATGTTGACAACCCGCCGAGGGCATAGTTGGTGAGATAGATGTGCTGAATGGGAGATGTCGACCTTCGATGGATGTACGGCATTGATGCGGTATAAGACTGGCAGGGGGAAGGATGGGAATTGTGCGGAGTGCACGATTGCGATATCTGGGATTTGATTTCGTTTCGTCCGCGTTGGGGAAGGGGGTGAGATCTACCGCACAACGTACTAGGAGTAGATGGTTAGAGAGGCATTGCCCCGTTGTCGTCATTTTGTTTGCCAGCTAGCATGAGTCGCATCCAGGTAGAGAGAGCTACCGGTAGCTGGCTGTTATGGGATGCCGCTGACAGTAACAGATTCAGCTTTGTTTCGTGTCAGATAGCGATAACGGGCGCTCTCTACTATTACTAGTGCTAAAGCAGAATATTTTTTATTGGGTATGACTTTGTTAATACACGATTCCTCGAATCGCACAGTACTTGTACAGTGTCGGCACCGTGACAGCCGGATCACTTGGGGGAACAAAAAAAGAGAAATACAGATGTCAGCTTGACTGACACTAGAGTAGTAAGCCAGGGACCGCTAGACCAAGATCTGTATTTCCTAACGGATAGGATATTCCCCGTCTAGGATTTGTTGAGCCGTAGCTATTACGGCGCAAAGCCGTCGTATATTCCCCTGCGCCTTGGGTTCCCGTTCCTGGGAGTGGATCATGCCAAGGAAAAGGAAAAAAGAGGGGAAAGTGATTAGAGCAACCTAAACTGAGCCCTAGGCCATGATTCGGGGCCTAGACATTATTCACATATATCAACAACTGTAATAGTCTAAATGCAACGTCAGTCATCTCTCGAGAACCCCTTCTCCCACTTTATTGATTAATATAATGGTGCGGCCCCGTTTCAAGGACATCTACGCCATCACCGGCACGGAGGATGCCCACTATGTATTGCGTGTTAGTATGCTATATGTCAGGTCTCATCTTTGCACTCAAGGGCAGGGAAGAAGCGTACCAGGCCCTGCGGGAACCAATTGCATTCCTTCAGCCAGAGAGTTAGCAAATCACAATCTAGGCCAAACTAAAACAAGGGCAAAAAACAAGTAAACGAACAAGGCTGAAAAGAATACATACCCAAACACGCTCCATGCTTATTCCCCGGATCAATAACGCGATAGCTGCGCATCGTCTGGTCAGGCTCTTGCATGTGCCTTTCTACATGGGTCATCAACTTCCGTTATCTCACACATGAAACGTGCTAAGGGGCATCAGGCAAGAAAATAAAGAAACACACCACCAGTATCGGGGTCTACATTTGGCATTTTGCATCGCACAGTTCTGCAGGCTATTTGTTCGTTAGTGCTTGTGCTGTTCCGCGGCCAAGGTTCGAGAAAGGCAACGTACCGGCGTAGTAGACGTGTGCGCCTAGCCGGACCCTCTTCCAGTCGTCTTCAATGAAGGGGCTTGGCCCGGAGACTTCAATAAAGAACAGCTGGTTAATTAGGTTCCCAAATTGGAGGTGGGAGAGTACTTGTAACGGGTTTGTGGGGGGTGGGTAGTGAGAGTGACGCACAATGATGCGGGGGTCATACGAATTATGTTGGCACGGAAGCGCAAAATGTCTAGTTTAGGGATTTTGTCGGTGATGCGGGAGTTGAGTTCGCGAACGGAGGCAAGATTTAGCATGTGTAAAGGGTACTACTATTCACCATCCAATGGTCAGTCGCTGTTCTAGATACGGAGAAAGGATCAAATGATGAGGGGTAATACGTACCGCGTCAGCAAACCCCGTGACTGGCTGATATCCGACTTCGTTGAGTGTGGGTGCATTCCTATGGACCTCTCGCAACTCTTCCGGACAAACCCTGAACAGCGCTAGTGGGCCCTTGGTGCATAGGTAGGTGGATAGCTCCTTGAGCTCTGTTTCGAAGGCAGAAGAAATATCGTATGCTAGCGGCTCTTCTCTCCAAATTCCAACTTGTTTGAGTGGATACTTTGCCTTGAACCCCTCCGAAGCTAAGAGTGGGAAGCAAATAGTTCTCGCTTGCTTGAGGAAGGGGAGCCAGGACTTTGATGGAAAAGCGATGTGTAGGTCACCACCGTTTTCTCCTTCAAGGTATATTTCGGTTGTAATGAGTGCCATCTTTGGATATTGCCTCTGAGTTATGAATACCCATTGAAAATTTCCAGTTTTGGGATTTGGCTTCCACTCTGCGAACATCTGGGCTCGTTAGTTATGTTGTCGCGCCTCCCCCTTTTTTCCATTTTTCCCCCGTTCTTGAGACATTGGGTTGTGGTAGAGAGGTAGCCCTACAAATTGACGATCATGCTCAAGGCTGTTATCGAGGGGGACAGTCAGCATCCTCACAAACTATCGCTTTTCTCAATCTACCTCATGTCCATCCGGGATTCCAACCACTCACCCGGAGGGTACGACTCGAGCTTCCGCAACCTCAAGTCCGCGGCAACTCTTCACCGGGAAAATCCACAAACCCTTGACTCTCCACTCTCTCGCATCTAACCCTTCGATCCCGTGTCGGTATGCATCGGCAAGATTACTTGTTTCAACGCCCATCTTTCTCCCATGTTGCCTCCGGGCGAACGGGAGCCTGGAGAACACCAGCCAACTGAAGAAAGCGAGGACCCCTGGGGCCAACAGACGCAGTATTAATGTTGGAACGTCCCTCGCGATTGGCAGCGGGGGTGGTTCGACGACGGCGGCTGCACACATTGGTTGTGTTATTCTAACAGGGTCAGCTTGTTATGCGCACTCCACTCGTTTAGGTAATCAATCTACTCACATGAACACTTTATGTTTCCGTTGAGGTATTGTTGTTATTGGGCGGACCGAACCGCAGCAACACAGCTTAGTTTGTTTCCTCGTTTGTTGGAGACAGATGAGGAACCAGAGACAGACGAGAAGACAGGAAAAAAGTCCGTGCGTGTGGGGGGGGGGGTCAGTTGCTCTGTGGGTCACGGGGTGTGGTATGGGATGGTATCAGGGAAAGAGTAGTCAGGGAGACGGGCCGGAGATGGGCTCAGTTCGAGGAGACAACGGTTTGTTTTGGTGGAGGCAACTCAGATGGGGTTCCAGCTTAAATCCAGGATTTGGGTGGGCAGAAGTGGGGGCGGGCGGGCGGGCGGGCAAAGCATGTTCCAATAAAAGAGTTGAAAATGGCATGCCGCTATGGTCTAATAAAAAACATAGAACATTCTCAGAATGCCCACCTGGACAGCGACGAGGTTCTAAATATGTCTTGGCCAAAAAGGCCTCAAAAGTTACCTAAATATGGTGATTTGAAATTCCACTATCCCCACGGATATTGCCCTCATTGAAAATCAGAAAGTTACAACCGGACAAGAGTGCCTTATGAGCACTCCCACAAAGGTATACCCTTGTATCGCAAAGATCTGGTTGTGGTTGGAAAATTTCGAAAATTATTGCATCGGTTTTCGGTTGATCTCAAGTGCCTGGCACCATAGTGGTATCGCACTCTGAAGTACTTGCACCTGGATCCACAACCCAATACCCTTTAGAGAGCTATTAAACTCTAGTATCATAGAAATATTCCCGACAAAAACATCACGAGAACAAGAAATATCACGGCACCGGTATTTGTGCACGTGCCGAAACCCCTCCCCCCACTGCATTTTTTCCCCCACTCGGGGCCGGTTGCCGGTGCTGGAATTGATTGTTGATTTATGCCGTTGCCGTCGGGGCAAGTTGACTCCACACCAGGGCCCATAGCTCGTAAGCCGGGCCTCCCGTTGAGCCTCTGATGCCAGCGGTTGACAGGTCTGAGCTGCTTGTCCGTATAGAAATACTGGCACAAGGCATAGCAAGGTTTGGTGCGGTAGCTGCGAGAAGGCTTCACACGGCCTCTTCTACAGTAGAACTGCAGTACCGGCACTGAACCGGTACCCTAGGGTCTAAGATTCTACACTCTATATCATACCACCACGCTCTTCTTTGAAATCCTTTTTGCACCTGTAGCTTATGCTCACACTAATTTGTGATACTGTTTGCTGTATTTCTCGTGTTGATTACACGCCCTCTCTTGTCCGCCCTGAGCGCCTCGTCTGGCATCGTCGCCGCTTCTTGGAAGCATGGCGTCCGCTTCTCCTATGCCTTCGTCTTCCCGTATGTACCACCCTCAATCATCTCCCTTGAAAACATATGTTGATTATGTCATAGACCGCTTGCCGACGCTTTCGGCCTCTCAAGCTCTGTCAGCTTCTCAAGCCACCGACTCAAGAATAAGCACGGGGTCAGAAGAGCTTGATAAGGCTATTGGCGGAGGTCTCTCGCGTGGTAAGATCACAGAGCTATGCGGACCTCCTGGTAGCGGAAAAACCACGGTTGGGTACATCTCCGACCCCCCACTCTGCACCACCCATCACCATCAGAGTGTTGTTCCCGTTGACCTAAACTGAACGTAATTGCGTACGCCATGCTTTCAGGTTACAATCCGCCGCCAACGCCCTCCTTTCCGGAGACGGGAACCGCGTCGTCTGGATAGACACTTCCCACCCTCTCCCCGTATCCCGCTTGGGTGCTATACTCTCCCGCTCGGCCGATCCTCGTGGGCTCTTCCCAAACCTACAGACCATTCGAGCGCCTACGCTTGCCCATTTGCTCGCGTTGGTGGTGCACCCCTTGCCTACGTTCCCGCCCGAGCATACGAGTTTGGTAGTTATTGATAATGTATCAACACCTTTCACCGCTGCGTTTCCCCCAGGGATGGAGGATGGGGCGGGTGGGGGCGGTGGGAGGGGGAAGAGGGAGCCCGTTGGTGTGAGAAGATTTGCTATCATCGGGGATTTGATTTCTGCATTGGGGAAGCTGGCTGGGTCAAAGGGTGTTGCTGTGCGTTTCTTATCCACAGCTTCACAAATCGTAATGCATAGGGGTTCACCAGGTCTAATGTTCTGCTTTCACGTAGGTACTGTTATTAAACCAAATGACAACAAAAGTTATACCAGGAGTCGGGGCGATGCTCACACCCGCTGTTAGTGAGTACACCCCCCCCCCCCCCCACTATCCCCCCCTGCGGTTCACTCCGGTACATTATTATAACACCAACAACAGGCTCACCCGCGTGGATAACATCACTGAACTCCCGTTTATTGATCCACTACAACAAGACTTCCCCGTCGCTCCTCGCAAACCCTGACGATACCCCAGTCTCCCGGATCCGCTATGTAACGATCTTGAAATCCAATGGGGTGTTGCACGGCTCCGACTCGTCACCCCCAGTGGTGCCTTTACAAATCCAAGAGACTGGCGTGAGTGATGTCAAGCTTGTGTCCGGAGCTTCGCCTGCGGTAGCGGCCAAGGCGTACGAGCCTAGGAGGAAGAAACGAAAGAGGGGGCCCGAGACGGGGGTTATCCCGGGCAGCGATGAGGAGGGTGACGAGTCAGAGGAGGATGAGGAAGGATCAGCGGGCGAGATGTACCAGTGGGGGGAAGGAGTCGAGGATAGTATGGGCGCAGCGATCAAAAGCCCTATACTGGATTCGCAAAATGAGCAGGGGTTTGCCAAAGCTGGCGTTAATAGTGCGCAAGAGGCCGTGAATTAATATCTGAAGGGGCATTTAGCGATTGCCCACACCCGCACCTGTGCTAGGCTTACCTTTGGCACAGTGCGGTTCTCACAGCTATAGATATGTATTGCGTAGCACAAGTAATGTAATGGCATAATTAAATCCGTGTGGTTACATTGATTATCACTCGCGAGCCCCTTCCGCTACTCGTACTCAGGGCAGGCAAAAGACCGTCGGGTGAGCCGTTCGACCCAAGTAGGGATGCGAGCACTAACAATTATGGGCAGACAAAGCTCTATCTATCCTCTCGCCGGATACCCTGGTCTCCCGGACATGCCGATTGGACCGTGGCGATGGGAACTGTTGGCCCTCTACGTACTCGAGTATGGAGCTCCACCAACGAGGTTTTCCCTGTACGATCCTATACAAGGTTAAGCCGCACTATTGGCTATTGGCGGATTGGCTCGGAATATCGTGGATGGACCCGCAGTTGGGTCGATTCCTAAACTCTTAGCGACATGGGTTTGATGCCAGCGCGCAGCGATCAGCGTTGGATATTGTGGTAGTTAGGGAACTTGGAGAAGGAGTGGAGGTGGTAATGCGGCATACCAAGGCCTCGCAAAGCGTGTGCCCCGTCTATAACTCACGAACCTGATTCTGGACATGCCACAAGGTTCTATGCATGATAAAATACTTTTCCTCCATAGGCGGCACACAGCTCTCCAATCTCGAATACCGTCCATTATTGGCCGCTCTGCGGATTGTGTAGCATCTCGATGCCCGGGATTTGAATAGACGAGGAACCTGCTGGACCTTCAGAACATCGATAGCCGAGATTCAGGTAAGTTATCGAATGAGATGAGCTGCTCGGAAGGGGGTTGTGCCCGAGTGATCAGTGGAGATTGGTGTTGGATACTGGCTCGCGTTCATGAGGTATCACTCGTCCCCGCTTTGGGAAGAGCAGAGAGGGTAATGGGAATTAGGGCTGGGACAGGGGGAACATGGTCAATATAGAGTCGTAAGTTTCTCACTGGGGACCTCTCTACTTGTTATCTAGAGACTATAGATATGGAGACTGTTAGAATCTCGATGAATTAGACGACAGGGGTCGAAGAGAGAATTACTGGAAGGATATACTTGCCCCCCCTGATCCCCCGCTTTCTGTACCACTTAGCTATTAACGTATTTTACCTAGTGTTGGGACATGACATAGTTATGGGACACTTTTTAAATCAGAAATATAACATACAAAAACATCAACAGAGCAATACAGAGTACACAGAATCACATCAGATTTTGTATTTAGAATGCCCATAGGGCCTTGAATTCACCTGTCATATTACAGGTTTACTAGACTACCAATACTGAAACTATCATACATTTAGTATAAAATCAAAGAACTTCAAACATGTTTAGCTATTCAGGTGCCAAATCTGGAGCAAAAATGGTAAAATTATTTCGTTTCCTAGTACAGGCACTCTGAGATTCGAGCTTTAATTGGGAAGTAGTTGCAAGTTGATTGGAATTTTACAGGACCCAAGTCGTTGGTTTAAAGTATACTACTTATTAATACAGTGTAACATACATCAGAAACCACCTCACAATCACTTACCTTATCTATGCCAGTCAACCTTACACTACCAGAATCTCCCCCATCTGAGCTCAGAGTCTAATTTAGTTCCATCTGTGTTGGATAGGTTTTTTGCTTTGTGCGACTGGAATTGAGCTTTTTTGAACTTATTTTGTTGATTTTCGTTGTATAGTGATTTGAGAAAAAATACAGTTGTGAGGAATAGATTTGACTACAACATTTCAAATTCATGACTTGGGATAAATACAAGAGCTTTTTCTTTGCAAATCTAGAGTATGATTCTCCAGACCTATGGATTTCAGCTGCCTTAAATTGCCCTCAAGAATATATAGATTTTCAATTCTCCAACCTCATTTAATTTACTGCTACATATTTTTCCCTACTTACCATTAATCAAGAACTCAATCATTGACAATTACATGAATTGAATTCAAATTTTGCTAGCCAATAGCCAAGTGGTTTGTCCTTATTGGCTACAATTTCTAAATCTATTAAGCCTGTGTTTATGGAGATATAAGCATTTTACACATCCTGTTGGTAAGTTGTAAGAGTGTCCCATAACTATGACATGTCCCAACACTAGGTAAAATACGTTAGTATATTTGGATGGATATCTAGGAGAAATATTTCACCGGGGAGATACGGGAGCCAACTCGACCTCGGGGCTTAGGCCTAGCGATAGCGTGAGTCATTCAAGTTTCCCTATGGCCCCGGAAAAAATACCCGAGGTTTTAATCTAGGCGGTTGATCCTGAGCGCAGCATTTAGGGCACGGAGTTGAAGGTGCAAGCTATGTATGTTGAAAGTTTTGAGTTTTGAGGGCCTACGTTTGTGAGGGCACACTTCGTCGATCCCAATTTACAGAAGTTTCCTTGGTCAGGAGCATATTGTGGGTGGTTAATTTTTTATGGCTTTGAAATGATCCTAAGAGCAGCTTCTACATATAGAGCTTTCCCCTTTGTTATGGTGGAAGTGTGGGGGGAGCCCGAGACACGCGCGGATAGATGGGCGAAAATGGGTGGCTTGATCGGTTTGAAGGCTTAAGGTGAGTTCATTACTGAGGTATGTCTTACATATATTCACCCCTCTCGGCCCCGTGAAGATTGAGTTTGGATGGGGGTGGGGAAACAGATGAACATCTACTGACTTTGTGGTCCTCTCTTCCAAATCTCAATTTAGTTCGTTCAGCTTATCGCTGGGCAAATTAGGCAGGTTGAGGGGTTTCATGGGTGGGTAGGTTAGGATCACAACGATGCTTATTTGAGGGCGGTTGCGGTGAGCAGGATCTTGAAGAGATAGTCGAAGGAGGGTGAGTATGGCACATTTGATCAATGGGGAATGTGGAGGAAAGCTAAAGCCAGGGGGGAGCTGTGGGATGTAGCCTGCGGGGGAGGAAAAAGAGAGACGTAATACCTTATGGGAGATAGATAGGAGAAAGGGATCTGGAGTTTAGTGCTTTCGGGAAAACTGTCTGAATATGCAACGGGTAGGTGCGGGTAGTGAGGAAAAGCGAATATTAGGCTGAGATATTCATCAGTACCACTGAGTGTTGTACAGGTGAGTTTTCGAACGACCCACCAGTTTCTTCCCTCTGCCTACAACACATTCTATAGATGGAGTAATCCCATCGTGGTATCAGGCTAGGGTATACAGATGGGATTGTCACCAGGTTTGGTTCCATGAGAGGGCTGAATTTCTATAATTGTGTGATAGTGGGCCGACCAGGTGGGTTGACCATCACAGGGCGTATTTAGTTCTAGAGCTGCGCTCCTTTCTCTGCATATTACCACTTGCGTCGGACAATGAACACACTCATTGGTTTTCTATCACACTCATTGGTCCGGGCCTTTCTCACGACACTCGCCTCACGGCACCCTTAGAGCGGTGCTTTTACGGCGGCAGTTTTCCCTGCGCACAGCCAGACCTCAATCATCTATAAGACCTCCTTCACCCAGTTCTTAACTCACTGACCCGCCACTTTGCAGATACCCTTCCCTACAATTTACCACACTTCCCATAAAAAACCTCAAGGATGATTGCCACGGAATTATGCCGATCAGATGCACCCATCATAGGGTGGACTTTCGGGAGCTACACACTAGTAGTATGGCTGTGGGCGGTATGCCATGACACAGTGCTGGAGTACTCGACCACAGTAATATCCCGTCAAACTCGGCATTTATGCACAAAGTTCAAATTTCGAGTTTGAGATAGGAGGGCACACTGTGGAGCCTAGTACGGAATGCAAATGGAATGGGAAGATTTTGTTAGTCCCAGAAGAGGTGGTGCCCGAGCAGCCTACGAGGGGATGCAGTCGGACTGCCATCAACGGCTGTCAGACGACGCTAGTCCTTGTCTTTTGTCGTCCAGACAACCTTAACGTCCTCCCGTCCAGGATCACGATGACACCATTGGACGGCTCTGGACACCCATCTAATTGGATGACTAGGACGGCTAATTATATTCAGCATACCCTTCTTTAAATCTATCCTGTTTTGCTGTTGTTTTGATTGATCTAACTGGATAGCATTTATATATATATACAGTGGGTCAAGTGGACCTTGAGGGCAAAAGGATAAGGTAAGTAATATTGAGTGAGTGTATAATTACATAAGTTATCTAAAGAGGAACGGTAGTAATGGCAACTTGAAGGGTTCTAATTGTACGTATCAGTTATCATACAACTATTTACCAACTACACACAAATTAGACCCTGTGTTAAGTATTAGCAAAAAGATCCAGTTTACATTCTAATCCATCTGTCACAAATCGTGACTAAGCAAGGCAGATTGCACATGACTAATACTTATTAGTCATAAGGTATGTTGGTTTCATACTATAAAGTCACTTGACTCATAGTATCATGTGGGTGCATTTATGCGAAAAAGGTGAAACTTGTCAACAACACCAAAATAGGTTGAATGCCCCGGAGACTTTAATGGCATATTGAGTATCCTCTGAGCTTCTTAAAATATATTTAATGTTCAAATTGGAGTAATATTTGACCTGTAATGATTATTTTAAAAATATCTCTAAAATTTTCTTTTTGCATAGAATGATAGCCTACTATGAAATGTATCTGGAAATGAAATTTCAAATATTTTCAAGTGTAAAATCTATAGTTATTATAAAGAAGATCAAAATATCTTCATGTTCTCAACATTTAACTGATATGATAAACATGTATCAGGAATACCAAATGCAACAAAAGTGAGAATTAGGGTCTAGGTATGAGTGTAATTTTGAGCGTATGGTGATATCGGGTGATTTTAATAGACAGGTACACTAATTCTATTGAATTAAAGGCTTTAAAGTATAAGCTAAATGTTGTTGATTAATGTTAAAACTTGTATTAATTCGGCTGACTTAGCTCTTATAACCTCCTTTAATGTATATTATTAATAAATAATTTTATTTGAACATATTAGTTGCATTTAAATCAGAAAGCATTTACGTAGAATCCAAGAGGCAGCTTAGGCCATTATTCTCTTTCATTGACATACTATTTGCTTGATTGATGGTGATGCTATTTGAATTTCTTTGTCACAAAATGTTTCTTCCATTTTCTCAAAAGGTCATTGGTTGTTATGCAAACTAAAAATGCTCCTAGCTCAAAATACGAAACAGGCAAGTTTATCTCTTTTCCCTAAACTGCACCCATGTTATGATTGGTTGATTGTTTTGATAACTCACAATTGTGAGTCATATGATGTAATGACTTTTGCACATGACTCACATTATGAGTCATGGGTGGCACAGATATGACTCATTTGAGGATATGAGTTGTTATATCAATTTTGATTGGTTAACAGGATAATGTGCAGTGACTTGTACAAGTTATCTGATGGATTTCACGGGATGACTCATATGAGTCGTAGAAGTTATGTAACTTGAGGTGATGAGCCACCAAGGCTATGGTCGTGAAGATGCCAATATAAGGTAGGCCTTTGGACCTGAGAGATAGGCAGGAACTATCTCCTCTACACCTCCAGCGATTCAAATCTCAACACCAGCAGAAATCATTGTCACTCATCCCCTCCCACCTCTCTGCTCCCATGATGGCTACTGCCAAGGAGTTGACATTAAGCCCTCGTTGCCCTTTCCCTCTGAGGCGTATTGGCCTTTCCTTCATGGGGTTCTTGTTCTGCTTCGTCATTGACATCCACTCATGAAGTTCGGTTCTCCTCCTGACTCCACATTTGCTCTACACCTTTCGTAGCATTTTGGATGGTTGGAAAGCGTCTTGCTTTGTTCATGGTTGGCGTTATACTATCTGGACTCATGGTCGAAGTAGGCCTTGGCTTGCTGGACTTGTACCTCTGATAGGGAAAGTCTCAGTTAGTAACATCTCAGTCTCACCTCAGTCTCATTATCCTCTCAAGAGCTCTTACTATTGCCAGTTTGTTGGGTGTGACTAGCCTGTTCACGATCCTTCCTTTTACCTTCTTCCAGTTCAGTCCTCTGGCACAGTAGTGCTAGAATCGTTGCTACCTTACTACCCCTTCATCCTTCCAGATCATCAGACCTCCCACTTGGATACGCCCGGTTGTAGTATTGCACTTTCTCTTTGACTGTTTTCCAACTCCTTTGATGGATGTAATGATCGGCTCCACTGTATGTTCATGGTTACAGCTGGCCCACAATTCCCTCAGTTTTCTCCACTTGTCATAATCAAAACATCTACCCTCTCTGACCTCGAGGGCCTTTACAAATCTTACTTTTGTTTTAGGCAAGCCTGCAGAAGGGTTTGCTTATACTTTCCTGTCGACCTTTCCTAAGTTTCGGGGTTTTTCTTTTGAGAATAACTTGGCCTTCTTTGTTTGCGTAACGAGAAGCGAGGTGTCTTCTAGGAAAGACTTTCATCCCTTGGGATAGAATGTGCAATTAGGCCCATACCACAGGGTCCTGGAAGTACAGGTTTGTCCCATGAATTAAAGTAGGCTCTTGTTGAAATTAAGGTTTTCTTTATGCCATATCTCATATGCATGTGAGTTCTTGTACCCTTAACAAGTAATACATGATATAAACAATTAAAATTAAAAAAAGGACCTGAGAGATAGGATACTCACGCAACCATATAAATACTTTTTTATGCTAAGGCCCTGTTCACTGCGCCATTTTTATAGCATAAAACTGACTTTTATGGCATAAATTATGGCAACTAAAACTTTTTATATAGGGGTGTGTTCTCTGCATACAAAAATATCATGATATATTTTTATTTTTACAATATATTTTTATAGCATAAATCCTGAGAACAAAGTAGATGGTTAAGGGCTAGAAATAAAAACCCTTTACCATTATATTATCATAAAAGTTAATAACTATTATATGAGACTCTGTCATCTTTAACAGGTATTTATTAACCATACTCTTACAATAACTCTAACCAAATATATGTTTTCTTGGCATGAATATTTATTTCCTGGTTGTGCAAAAGAACAGCATATATTTCTGAAATATGCTATAAATTTATTTTAGCATATATGTCATTTACAACTTTTATTGTGATATATTTATATTGTGGCGCGGTGAACAGGGCCTAAGAGATTGCAATATGATTCCCTTTCTCTACTATTGAATTTTACAAGTACTCCACAAAGAAACCCTCAACCCAGGTGACTGTTGTGACAGTTCAAGGGGCCGTGTTAATGATATAGAACTATTGTGATAGTTTGATACAACCACAAGACAATCCTACACTATTTGATGAGATAGTAAAACTACAAGACGACAAGTCAGTTTCGTACTATCTGATAAGATAGTAAAGCTTCAAGACATTGGTAAGGAAAATCATTACCTGTTGCACTATAACTTGAGAAGAATAGCATTGTTACAGCATCTTGTATATTCAGTACAACCTGATTGTATTCTAAGCATATTGACATGTATTAGCAATAATAATACCTTGCGTTCTGTGCGTCTGACGCACCTGACGCTGGAATGCAAATTGAGAATTAGGACACAACCAGCCTACCACCCCACGCACCTGACGCAACCTGATGCAGTACCTAAATCTTAGGACACACCAGATGTAGCACCCAATCTTCAGGATGCACCACACGCAGCACCTAATCCTCAGGATGCAACCTGACGTCAGACCACCTCTTCTGGATACAGAGTATTAAGTACTCATCTTCCAATAAGCAAACCTGAGGAGTCCCCCCTTTACTTTTTCCTGACCTGGGTCACAATAGATTTCATGCTATCAGTATATTAAATTTACTACTACTAGTATGGTAATGATCTAATATAGTGTACTGATCATGATACTCATAAGCAACCCCTTCCCTACCCTGGACTCAACCTTTACTTGAGACTCAACCCCTACACAGGACCCTGTAACTTGATGAATAAAAATCGTGGGAGGAAGGACCTTATATTATTGTGAAGCTGGCATTGAGGCCAACAATCTCCCGAAATCAGATCCAGAATCGGTCAAGCGGTCGTTGAGCTATCTATTATTGAGGCTTCCATTACTTTAGTCTAAAGACCACTCTCAGAAGGGTTGGCGGATTCATGGGCTTTGATGCGACAGAGACATACCTTATACCATTGCGTAGCTGGTGTCGAGCCCAGCGATCTCCCGCAATCAGATTCAGGATCGGAGCAGTGGTTGTGGAGGAATCAGCCATCGAGCTCTGGGATCGCCAGTGTACGATCTATTAAGACAACTCTCACAAGGATCAGCAATTTCCTAAGCTTTAATGCCACAGAGATGTCCGTTATACCGCTGCGTAGCTGGCGTTAAGCACAACAATCTCCTGCAATCAGATTCAGGATCGGAGCAGAGATTATAGAGTAATTCGCCATTGAGTTCTATGATCGCCAGAGTATCTATGAATACAACTCTCACAAGGGTTAGCGATTTCCTTGGTTTTGATGTCACAAAGACGTCCGTTATACTGTTGCGTAGCTGGCGTCGAGCCCAACAATCTCCCGCAATCAGATCCAGGATAGGAGTAGCGGTTGTAGAGAAACCTGCTATTGAGTTCTGGGATCGCTAGCATCCCACCCCATTCAGCCCTGTAACTGCATGAATAATAACCCTGTAGGGATGAATCTCATACCGCTGTATAGCTGGCATCGAGCCCAGGAACCTCCATGTGTCGGATCCAGGATTGATTGTCTAGCTGTGGTGGAGTGTTGCAGCTGTGGCCCAGGAGTGTGGATATTCAAGTTGGGTGTTGGGATGAAAAGAGTTTGTCACATGGCGTCCAGTTTGAGGCTAAGTGCCGAGAAACCACTAGGCACTATACTAGGTTAGAGAGTGTTTTGGCTATTACTTGCTTTCAGACTGGAGTGAGCTGGCATTTTTGCTCATTCAAAGATAATGTTCTGAAAATAGAAATCTGAGTGCCAGTGTCACTGGGCCCCGGGGTCGTTAGCCTAAATTTAAGATTAAGGCTACGCTGGCTTTCTCACCTGGCGCCAGCACTAACTATATTTTCTGTGCCAAGAAATACACCTTCCTCACCCTAGGGCTGGGCCTCAGACTCCTACTTGTAGAAGGCTGGGAGTATACTCAGGGGTAGTGGTAAATCCTAATGTACGATGGTATTGAGGTTGAAGTCTGGATGCATGGGAGGCAGTATTGCTTAGTTGCATGTGTTTGGATGGAACCCTGGGCTGAGAAGGGTGTCGAGACGCACCAGACGCAATCCAACATGAGGCCTGAGTACAGGATGCACACCACGCACAGAACACCGAGTCCACACTTGCACAGTTAGGACGCAACACTACCGTATCTGGCGCCGGACGGCTTTTTGCTAATGTTGTATTATAAGCGTAAATTCTGGACAGATAACTAGTTACTGATTTCATGTCATTTATACTCAGTGAAAATTCCATCTAATAACTATTTTAGGTATATACAGGTCTATACCATGAAAGAATTATTTGTAAAGTACAATATATAAACTTTCTATAAATCGTTTAAAGAATATACTTACTTTCTAAGATTTTGCCATTAGCTGGTTTTGTTACAGGGTATCAAAGCTGAAACGGTAGGATTCCAAACTAGCTAGGCCAGAGATATGTGAGAAAACAGATTAATAGTCAGGAAGGGTTGTATATACTTGTTTGGTAAGTTAAAGAAACAAAGTGAAGTCAAATATCGGAGAATATAACGCACTAACTTGTTATATGGTTAAGGTCTGGTCTTCATTGCTTGATGATTCGTTAAATACCAGCAGGATGGCCTACTATCTATACTAAGGTTCATGCTACTTCAGCTTCTCTAGTTAAGAAGAATCTTTTTAACTATTAGGTTTATCAGGGAAAAGTGCAAACACTTTTGAACCTTGAAAACTTACCTAGCTCAACTCAGAGAATTACTAAACAAGGATTTCCTCTACGTGTATCTTCACGTCACGGGTAGAGAGTCTTCAATCTTTTTGTTATGATAGACTATGTATCAATATACAGCCCAGTTGTTCTCATACCAATAGTAATATAGAATAGGGAGTAATTAGTTCTGATATTTAGGCATCAAAGCATTATGCCATTTATGCATATACAACTAATGAGTGGGGTAGTATTCTCTAAACATTGTTCCATTTGGTTAAATACCAATCAAAACATGTAGTCATATGGTAACTTGAGTCATCTCCAGCATGCCTCCAGTATGCTTATAACTGTCACAAATCTGGACTAAGGAAGGCAGATTTCACATGAGTAATATTTATAGTGATAGGTAGCGTTAGTTACGGGGCCTCCGGGGCCCCGGAACCGGTGGCCCCCTGCCTCAATCCCCCGCCCCACCCCGGTCAATGGCCCGGGTTGGCGTGTTTTTTTTCACACCCTGCCGCTGCCCCTGTCCTGGCCCCCGCCCCGTTCAATGCCCTGGACAGCCCCAATGAATTGTCCCAGCCTGGGGCCCTCCTTTTTGTATATTTCTCTCTTGAACTGTTCTCTTTTGATACATGAATGAGTAATTGTGTGAGCATATATGAAAAACCAGATACCACAAATTATATATGGGGATTTATGTGCATGGAATAATTTATACCATATAAACCGGAATAATTCACAACACTCATTGGACGTCTGAGTTACCTAGACGAGTAAGGTATATTGTTTCACCAGACCATACACCTAATTCAGACGCCCAATTCATACACTCTATTCACCAGTTCAAATCATATTGCCTATTCATAAGCCTTATTCATCCGCCGGTACCATATCCCCAAATCATACGCCCAAGCCGTACGCTCAAATCATACGCCCAAATAATACGCCCAAGCCATACGCCCAAACCATGCGCCCAAATCATACGCCCAACCCATACGCCCAAATTATAACCACAGTCGTGCTTGGAGTTACTGTGTTCAGAGTTCACATAGCGAAAGGGTGAGGTTAAAGAAAGAGTGTATTTATAACAATAAGAGTTCTATAAAAGGTAATTATGCTAAGTTAGATGTGACTCGGAGGTTTGAGTTAGTCGTATGATTTGTGTAAAAGTGAGAAAAGACTGCCCCGTCCCCCCACCACATGGGAACAACACCATGGAGTAATAGAAAACAAGAACAATGAAAGTCATAATAGTTGAAAAAAGAGGTGAATTAAGAGAAAGAAAAAGACAATCCCTGAATATGCTTAGGTGGTAGCGCTCCCACCAGCACTAGCTTCTGCCCTCCCACCACCACCCCCGGAGTGCGTCGGCATCCAACCGCCACCACCGCTCCCACCACTCCCACTATGGTCTGCAGAGCGCCTACGAGCCCCACACCAACCACTCTAACCCCTACCACGAGTCGGCTGAACTGGCGTCCACGGGGTACGACTACCAACCCCAGCCCCTGACGGCCCTGTTCCTGTGGGATGTGCAGGTCTGCCTCCGATAGCTCCGGTCACCACCCTACTACTACTGCTACCACCCCCCCCAGTACCCACTTGCCCGGTATCATGATCTCCCTGGGCACCTCTCGCATCACCTTCCTCACTATCACTTCCATCTCCCATACCAGAACCCACACCCCCAACCAAATTTCCTTGTCTAACAACTCCCCCAGCACCCCCTGTAGTACCACTACCACCACTACAGCTAGTGCTCCCAGGGGTACCATACAAGCGACGGCGTGCAGGTGGACGAGGATTATCACTGTCGCTACAGTCGCTGTCACTACCATTATTGGCAGGGGGTGAGTGATAGGAAGAAGCTCCCTGGCGAGGGGGAGGGGCACCATGCTGAGGAGGTGCACCCCCAGGTGGAGGAGGAGGGGGAGCGCGCCCGGGAGGAGAAACACCCGCAGGACGAGAGAGCACCACCAGGACGAGGTGCACCCCCGGGAGGAGGAGGAGCAGGAGCAGTAGGAGGAGGAGGTGCTCCCCTGGGAGCACCGCCACCCTGATTTAGAAGAGGTCTTATCTCTTCTCGTGTGGCACCATCTGGCTGGCCAGCCATAATGTTCATGACATCCTCAACAAATCTCAGGTCCTGGACCATGAGGGTAACGCGACCAGCATGTGCCGTACCCAGGGCTCTAGCTATGAACAAAAAATTTGTAAATCAGATAAGTATACTAGGAGAGGAACTCAACTTACCGGTCATTGTGATCACCAGGAACTCTTCCGCTGCCACCTGGACGCATTCAACAGCTGATCTCTGCCAACGGAATTGTTGCTCGAGTGCCAAATCTGACACGATCTCCTGGCAAAGACCATAGAATGGGAACTTCGGAATTAGGTACCTGCCATCGCGGCGATACTTAATAATCTCTGCCATTGCCACCCTCCTAGTTGGATACCGAGCCAGCTGCTGGACCCGACCAACAACCCTCCCAGCTCTTTTCCGACCAAGATGCCGATTTGGGGGCCCTACTTTCCACCGCCCTTGCGGCCCAAGATACCATTATTTGCGCGACGTTTGGGAGGAATTGAGCAGGAGTTACCTTTTTGGTATTTGCTTGTTTGTTGTGTTGACGGACAGGACAGTGAGGAAGGAGGGAGGTTCACAGGAAAAGAGAGAAGGGTTTTTGCTCAGAAGTTAGAGGCAAAATGATCTTTGGTGTGCAGGTGACCGAAGTCTTTTTCCTTGGACATATGTGTATTTGTGCGTATGTGTATTTGTGCGTATGTGTATTTGTGCGTATGTGTATTTGTGCGTATGTGTATTTGTGCGTATGTGTATTTGTGCGTATGTGTATTTGTGCGTATGTGTATTTGTGCTTATGTGTATTTGTGCGTATGAGTATGGACCCTATACCTTCCCTGATAGCGGAGACTGATATTAGGGCTTGCTAAGAGTAAGAAGTGTGTTGGAGGAGAGGTGGGTAAAGAGCTATTTTATACCAATGAAAGAAAAATTGGTTGTTTCATGAGGAGTGCCTTTCAAGCCCCCTTGTCATATCTTTCCGGGAGTTCCGTAGAGTTTAGGCGTATATTGATTCATCATGTCTAGATGAGTAAACGACAGTTAAGGTTGATAGGGCATGGGTATATACATACACTTGGATTGTACGATGGTTAAAGTCGCATAAGACTGCAACCCCCAGTCTACCATAACACGCAATGTACAATCCCTTCCATGTAGAAATGGCTTGAAAATGTTATACTAGATGTTTTATTTGTTCCAAGATGTTACATCTTCCCTGTTTATGTATCAAGTATACAATTGTAGTCACAAAATAAACATGGAGAGTACGCCCCTCCCATCTTCGCTCCGAACTCAAACACACAGCTCCCGTTGATATAATTTCCTTTCTCTGATTGTATGATGAAAGCAATTTGCAGAAGGCTTGAATCTGGAGGGTCATTCATATCATCCTTAGAAGTTGGTGAGTAGGGCTTTGGGTTAGGCTACAGCGGTAGAGAGGAGGGCTCGACGCATGACTGCGGGTAGACTGTGACGATGTTTTCAAGAGGTGAACCAACTTTGTCTTTTCTTTTTAAGAGAGGCCAAATTAACTGCTTTTCTTTCTTACCAAACTCTTACCTTCTCCATCCACACTCCCGCTATCAACACAATCCTCAGGTCGGTCTGCCCTCTGCGCTGCAACCCCGCTTCTCTTTTTCATACATCACAGAAGCAAACTCAGCAGTTAAAACAAAAAAAGAAAAAAGGAAATAAAAAAAAGAAACAGCTGTGGCTCTTGCACAACTAATCCGGATACGCCCCTCTACTGGTACCACCCTCTCTACTTCCCTTACTTTCTCCACTACATTCGAGGGCACGCCGGCAAAAGGTCGGTTCCTATATTACTTATTGCCCTATCCCTAATAGTAAGTTAGTCACCATCATCACTCAGGTCGTATCTCCTTTGCTCTCTTATCACCGCTCAAATCATACGCCAAGTTCATACGAACAAATCTTACGCACAAAATCATACCCACAAAGAAGTCATACGCACAAAATCATACGCACAAATTATATGTACTAACATTGATGAATAGAATACCTTTTTCCACGAGCAATGTCATCTGATTATAAGTAGAGGCCGCTTCCGGCAGGCGCTTTGGGGCACTCAGTAAATCCAGAGACCATCCGCCGGAATGAACATAGCGTGATCCTTACCCCCTTGGAAACCGCCTTCGAACGTGCAAGGGCAAATCGAGGCAATCGCCTAAAACAATGCCGTGATTTTGCGTGAGGATATGATGAGAACCAGGCGCTTGATGACGAGACCAAAGCCCAGGTAGATCAGTAGATGATCGTGGAGGAGAACGAGGTCCTGGAGCAGGAACTTGTGGTAATCCTGGCGGCTTGACGGCGATACTATCCAAACCAGTTTTGCGACAATGGTTTCCAACATGTGAACCCCCCAACCCCTATCGAAGTTGATTCTCCACCGAATTTGCCAGCATCGCCAGTATTTCCGTCACCAAAGATGAGGCCCGCAACCCTAATGAAGAGTCTGCTCGACAGTGTTAGGAAGCGACCTAGAAGCTCCTCAACTGGGTCTACGCTGGTACTACCCCTAGGGCCTTCTGTATCTCAGGAGTCTCCTGCCCAGCGGACCCGCCACCCAGCGATTCGGGAGCGCAGTCATTTACTCCCAATGCATGGAGCCCCAGTATCCCCTACAGGGTCCCCTGTTGGACGCCCTCTGGCTTTGGCGAGGGCAGCTACATTCAATACAGGGAGCCCCAGCAAGCCTATCTCGCATCGCATCAGGTTTAGGATAGGACTAGGTAGCCTGAGGCGAAACTCCCCCGCTAATAACCCACAGTCAAGTAAGTAATTTTAAACTTTGCCTAATTAACTTAGAGATGTGCTTACTAATATTCAGTGTTGTTTAGCTCGGACAGGCCCCTTGCTGCCTAGGAGTGGAGACAACAGTACTTCTGAATACAGATTAACGAAGGAGAATATGGAAGCAGATTTGGACATGAAGGGTCGAGAGGAGGAGCTCGACGAAAAGGGTAGATCATTGATTGACCAGGTGAAGCCTGTTGAGTGGCTTTTGCCAAATACGGAGGTCTACGGAGAGTGGGAGGAGAATGAAGAGGATGAAGATGTCGATTTAATCGACCTATATGAGTCTGGTGATGAGGGTGGCAATGGCTCAGAGGATTCCGATGAGGTCTATGGGGAAGAGGAGATTGCCGAGGACGACGATGAGGATGTAGAGGGTGAGCAGGAGGACGTGGAGGGCTGGGAGGAGGGTGACGATGATGTCCATATGACGGATGAAGGGGAAACCTCCGGCTTAAGTTTGGGAAGTAAGATGCGTGACTTAGGTCACCCTGACTCTGCATCTTCCTCTCATGGTCTGTACGGAGATGTGGCAGAACACCGTTTCTGTGCTAGCACCCAAGAGATTGGAGAGCGGCTGCTTGGACGGGCTATGAGACCCCAGAATTTCTTCACAAGCTGGGAAGACCAACAGGACATCATCAAAAATATTGACACCAAGAGGAAGCACTTTCCTGCCAGCAATGCCCGTTGTATCATTGAACTCGAGGCAGCCGCTAGGGAAGATGCAGAACAACAAGGAATTGATATTGAGGAGATGGATAGAATTGACCGCGAGATGGATAGGCAGGTCCTCCTCAATATGGCTAGCCAGCACTTCCCTTACCGCTTGAAACAGGAGCCGGAGGATTAACGATTTCTACTTCGATCTATTTTCTTTTCTTGTTATCTTCTAGTTCCTTTCCTTCCCCCTCACGCCGGTTCTGCCTTCCTTACTCTCCTTAATACAGTTCCCTTTACCTTGTCTTACCTGCACTGCGACTTCTGTATTTATCCACCACAATATATCCCGTTTGGTTTCCTCCTTAGCCCGTATTCGTTCTCCCATATCATAAGTCCGGGGGCTGTTTTCCTTGGATTAGATTCTTACGCAGCACGCTACCTCTTTTCTTGTTCTCTTCTCACTCTGAATTTCCAGAGGCCGACGCTCCTTTAGTGTTTAATTTCTTTTGTTATCATACCCGGCACCTATACCGATTCCGCTCCTTTCTTTTCTGTCATGACTGAGTGGGTGACCTTACTCTTTGCAGCAAAATATAATACAATAGCAGTTTAGAAGTTAGAAACAATCTGACATAACAATAAGCTTGAGCACAGATTGAGATTAGCTATTTAGTACTTTGCTTCTGGATTCTTCGGCAAAATCCCTACGCCCAAATACATACGCCCAAAACCACGTAAGCAGAGTGATGCGCCATACGCCCAAAATACCTGGCCAACGCAGTTGATGTAAACAAGCTCTCTGCGAATGTTTAATTATAATTCAGGTTCAAATATGTGAGGGAATAGCTATGCATATTCCTCTACAGAAGTTAAGCCCCGCAGTTTTCAGGATAGGCTTCTATCTCAGAATCAGAATCAGAATCCACAATTGTACAATGAACAAGACCGATGACAACTCTGCTACTTGTACTTCCAGTATGGATCATTTCCATTGAATGCACAGTTGCACAGATATAAATCCCTGATTCTAGAGCATCAAGGATCCCGTTGTACTCTGTATTGTCACAGTCCAAGAACCCCGACACCATCTCCTTCCGCTGTAGCTCCACATTCTCAGACTTGGCTTCATGTACCTTGGTTCCCAACCAATATATCTGGCTCAAGACGGGGGCGCGTATCCCAGCCTTTGGATAATCCATCATGTTTATCACATCACAGTGTAAGCTAGGTTCCTGGCAATGATATTGAATATTTGACTTACAGAAAAAGTGTATGACTTTATGACTTCAGCAAAGCGAGTAGAGATAAGGATGTGAAAACAAGGTTGGTTTCAGGTAGCTGTAGTTGTTTAGAGAGCTCTGGGGAAGGCCCTTCGCTTCAAAGAAGCTAGGGTCGACTGGAGCATTGGCCATTGCGCGAAGCCAAGGAAGTGGAACAATACCGGGCTCGGTATTACCCGGTGCAGGCAATGCAATCACAATATTTTCCTGATCGTGCTTGTGATACTAATCAAGGATGGATATGTAGAGATGTAGAAAGATTGTGCATTTATAGTAAAACCAAAAGGTTTTGAAGTAGGGAAAAACTATAAAATCATTTTATCAAGACCAGCTACTTACACATTAAGTCAACTCCAGCAAGGCTTGATAGAATATAATTAAAGAGCGTATAAATTATGGAAATTGAGAAGTGAGAATAAAGTTATTGTTAACTGTCAGAGTCTGGAACTAAGCCCTAAGTTATTTTGCCTTTTACCACACGTGTAACCGGTACAGGTACTATGGTGACTGATAGATTTCCTTTAGCATTAGTTTGGTTTTAGGATACGAGCCTTGTGGCTGTAGCCTTGTTATGTTATGCAGGAGGTATCATTTGATACCTAGTTAGTTTTATGTTTGGTTTCGGGATACGAGGTTGTGTCTCTCCCTGATTGTGTTTTCGGAAGTATTATTTGATACACCGGTTGTTTGAAGTTTTGTTTCGAGGGATCTTTTGATACCTGGAATGTTTTATGTATTGTTTGATAGTATCGATTTGATACCATAGTTGTTTTAAGATACGAGCTGTGCTCGTAGGAGTAAGGCTTTAGGAAAAGCCAGCCATGTATTTAAAGGCTGCGTCTTTTGGACTTAGAAAGAGCAGACTTTGACAGACAGAGTTTTCAATATACTTGGTTGGATAGTTACCTCTTCAGTTCGCTACGATAGTGAGAAGCCGCCAAACACTTCAAGACCTTAGCGATATACTAAAAGGTTTTATCTAACAACCTTTCGGAGCCCCCGCTTGATCAATCCGCCTAGGCCACTCTTTGGCTAGGATTTCAAGTGCACAACCCTGGACGGTTTCTTAAAGGTTCTCAGTGAACCGAGAACCAATAAGGAAACGTTACAATACACCTGCCTGAGTCACACTGCTGAAATATTTCTAAGCTCAAGACCCGACCCTTAATCTCATACCCTAACTCAAGCGCCTGTATGATAGCCCGTGATTTCCTTGTTCTACGTTCCAACATTCCAGCGATCCGTCCACCTCGTACCAATTTTACTGCCTTCCCCCCACCATTTGCCCACTCAAATCCACACATCTCCCATTGGTACCATTGTTCTATCCGTGGTGACCGGCTATTGGCCCAAGGTTTGTCTATCACTCACTATCAGCTTTCATACTTCTAGTTGGCTGGCTGCCCACTTGCTGCAGGTGGGATCCAGTAACAGCTTATAGAAAAAAAAGTGCGCCTTCATTCTCCCGAATGAAATGGGAAAATGTTCGATTATTTCATCTGGGCCAAATGTCCAGGTATAAAACTTATCCATTGGAGCTCCCGCGATTGGGTCCATGGTCATTGCCTTAGGTGTAAATAAAGGAACGGCGGCCAAGGTAGACGACAGTATCAACAAGATGGTTATGGTATGATATTCTTGTGAGTATCTAGGTGGAGAATAATTACATAACATAATTATCAACTTATATATAAGGGTTATAATCGGGAATCACCTTTAATCACTTGGAAAGGCACTGAGTGCCTTCGTCACTGCATGGTATCCAAGTATTAGATCCTCACCTTGGGTTTGCTTTCAATAGTTAGGACAGCTTCGAGAGACCCCGTACTCGCAGGTTTGATTCAAGATTTGGTTGCCATGTAGGAGCGAATGCGCTGTATGAGAGTCTTCAGCTGGAACTAGTCAACTCGCGTAAAAGATCAAATTTGGTTACCTCAGATTATGATTGAACAGGGTATATCAACTCCTACTGGATTTGGACTAATGCTATGCCCAAGGCACGGCGGTGAATACCAATTCATGTAGCTGCTACCAAGCCTAATCCTAGAGTGCGGCTATGTTCAAAAAGTAATTCACATGCAACCATACACCACCATAGGCACAAAATTCATATGCACAAAAATTCATACGCATAATGGCTCCTATGCATGCATGTTCGTATACTTAATTCATAGACTCCAAATTATGCAAGCAATGAAATAGATCAGAGAATGGAAGCCAGCTTGGGTACTTAGCTTAGCTGGGCCAACTTATAATCTTCATTCATATGGCTACCACAGCTGTACTTTTATATAAATATCATTCGGGATCCAAGGGGATCTGTTACTGTACACGGATCGCTAGAATCATCTCAACTTAATGTCTTTCCAACCAGAATCTTCCACGATAGGCAGCCAATGGGGACTCTACTCCTTTGGGGCAAGAAGCCGTTCCTCGTTTTTACGGTTCCACTAAAGCCCTGAATGCGAATACTCTCCCTCTTTATCCCAATGCTCGGTAGAATCTAGCCTATATGGGAACGAAGGCCCGGTAACACCAACACCAAAACCTCTAACTGGTATGGCCCGCGCACTTCATTCAAGTTCCACAACCCCCTTGCGCTCCGATTCGGTAGCGCTGCCCCCTGGAAACCAAGATCATACCGGGAATCTGCTTCATCCGCTACTCGTGACTTTGTCAACAAGCGACACAGTTACCCTTGAGATATTTGGAAACTTTTATCGCTATACGGAGGAATATCATGAGAGTTGGATGGAGTGGTGGCAAGGCACACCAGGGTATATAGCCTATACAGCGAAATATTGTGGCAAGAAAAAGATAAGGTGCAACTCGGATCGTCGAGGCACCGAGGTGTGGAAATACTTTCAACAATGTGCTGACCGATTAGGTAGTGCTATTGGCACGCCACGAGTAATGTGCATTATGTGCAGCAAGGTTCTAGCTCACCCAAGTGGGACGGGGACTGGCTCGATGCATGACCATAACAGGTCCTCTGCTTGTCTACAATCGAGAAAGATTAACGGTTATGATAAGCGGGCCAGAAGCCCGCTTGGTATAACCGTTCTTACGCTATTGCAAAAAGGGACTAAAACTGGAAATAGGCGTAGGATTATCGATCTGGCCACACCAGCAGGATTCAATCAGCATGATTGCGAAGAATACTTTCTAAAAGCGTTTTTAACAATGAATCTCGCCTTTAATTGCTCAAACAACCTTGCCTTGCGTCATGTCTTCAAGTATATTGATCCGGTAGTCCAAATCGCTAGCCCAACGACATTAACATGGCATTTGAAACTGCTGGGAAAGTCTACGGTGACAGATATTCGAACATGTCTACCTGCTGCAGGAAAGATTTCTCTGGCTGCCCATACATACACTTCACCAAACAAACTTGCTTTTTTAGCAATTGTGACTTATTGGATGTCAGATAGGTGGCAGATGGAGGAGGTGCTGATTGGGTTGGAGGACATCAGGGGTGCTCATACGGGGTCTAATATGGCAGGGATAATTAATGACATTCTAGGCAGATACGGGATTCAGGATAGAATTCTGGGTTTCACCACCAATAGTGCCAGCAATAACCGAACGGTCACCAAAGCCTTAAACAATGCTTGAAGTTTACCATCGGTTGACTGGTGTCAATTGGAAAATCATATTCCATGTATGGCGCATGTTGTTCAGCTTATCCTCGGTACATTTATGAGTTCGATCAAGGTGGAATCGCAGAATGGTCATATGCTATCTGACTTTAAGGCGGGCTATATCGAGAAGGTTATGAGATTGGATAATGGCTTTCACAAAACAGTAGGAAAGGTAATGTGTCTAAGATCTCATACTCTAGCACCTATATTACAAATGCATACACACAAATTCATATGCACAAATTCATATGCACAAATTCATACGCACAAGGGTATATGCACAAATTCATTGTTCCAAATTGAATGCGCGCCAATGGGAAAGTAAAACCAAGTGCGTTCCCCATTGTTCCCACCTAAGATACCTTTAGTTAGAGATAATTCTAATAATGGTTTATAGTATCGGAAAATGAGTATTGTGGTTGGTGCTCCATCTCAACGGCGTCAACACTTCATCGAGATACTGAATAAGCGGGTTAAGATCCCTACTACACTACTTTAGGATCTCAAAACACGGTGGAACTCAACCCTACATATCTTGGAGAGATCTGTACGGCTACGGGAATTTACCAAGGACTGGTTGCAAACCTATGCCGAGTTTATGCGTCTCTGGTCAACTTCATAAGAGTAGAGGCAGATTGAATACAGCTTGGAGGTACTTCAACCGATATTATTTGGAATTTGTGGATGTCAAAAACACCTGGCGTCACCATTCATCAAGTGTTTCAAGTGTATCAAGAAATCTTTGATGATTTGGAAATGCAAATTTCCAAGTTAGAACAGAATCGGATGCAATGGCAGGTTGATATTGATGAGGGCCTAGTGAAAGCTAAATTGAAGGCAGCCTCTTACTATGGTAAAACAGAAAGTCCAAGAGGTCTTCTGTTCGGCATTGGAACTTGCCTAAATCCCTATTGCAAACTCAACCTTTTTCGATAATGGGATCTTCATGGCAGTGGGGAGACTGAGTATGAGAAGTCATATAAAAAGGAGTTCATAGCGTATTATGATCTGTTCTATGCACCAATAAATAATCAGGCACCTGACATGTCAATTCCACGGAGGGGTCTGAATAGTTGATCCAAACACCTTTACTCTTCGAGACACAGAGCACTTATCCTGAGTGAGGCACTAGCATATCTCGACACTGATTATGAGATTGAGCCGCCCATAGCAGACGCTGAGGTTACGGATCCCACATGTGAGGCCTGCCCAGCTGGGACTTTTTTACAAGGCAAATATACTGGAGTGGTGGAAGGTTAATGGGGGAAGATTCCCGAATTTAGCTTGGATGGCTAGGGATATTCTCGCTGTTCAAGGGGGACGTGTTGGAGTAGAGCAGGTGTTTAGCATGGCAAGAGATGTGATTCCCTATCGGCACTCACGACTCAAAAGCAGTACAATTCGATCTTCAATGCTGGTAAAATCCTACAAGAACGAAGAACTACAAAGAGAGTTAGCAGGTCACGATAGTGAACGGGAGGCAGAACAACTCGGAGAAATGGCTGCTGTGGAGGATTATCGTTATTGGGCTGATAGGAAGGAAGAAAGTATAGAGAATGATAATGGCTGTATCTCCGATGACAACGAATCACACAAGAATGACACTGAATGGTCTTTTGTTGATCAGGATGGCAGGCGAGCATTTGGAAGAGAGCCAAAGGCTATACTCCCTGAGCCTGGACTGGTTGAATCTCAATATACATGGCCTGGACCACCTTGAAACCAAAGTGTAGATCACTTGGGAGGCACCGCAGAATCAGATCCTCAAGAAAGAATATGGGATAGTAAAGTCAACATGTATATTGTATCGGACACTGATGAGGAGGAAGGATCACAAGAGGGTGAGGGGGAGATTCCTGGTGAAGAACTGAGTGATCTTGAAAGTATCAACAAACAGGCTGACAAAGGTTCCGGCTGCATAGCAGGCTCAAGGGGGCGCCTGGAAGAGGATTTTTCGGAGGAGGCGGCACTATCGGGAACCACTGATTCACTACCGGTTATACATGTAACCCACAGAAGAGACCAGACAGGAACTAATACCACGATTCGAGTTCCACCCAAGAAGCGTGCCAGAACTGGGGGGAAAGAAAAGAAAAGATCCCGTTTCCACTAAGTTGATTTCGTGTAAAATAATTATAAACTCATAGAATTTGACTGAGTAATTGAGAAGGCATTTTTACTATCGTCTAAGTTATCCTTGTGGCTAAGACAAGCCAAGAAGGTGTCAAGTCAACAATGTATACAGTAGTGAATGACGAGCCGCCATGGATTGATTGGAAAATGCCCCATATAATTGGAGGAGTGAATGTGGGATCAGGCGGACTGGGTCTATTTTCTCACCTCGTCCGCCGGATCACACGTGCACACCCCTAAGTAAATGTAAGAGTGAGTAGAAGGATTCTATGTTTCAAAGGCGGAAATTCAAGAAGTCTGAATACATTGTCCATTTATTTGGGTTCTTACGATAAGCTACAGGAACAGGAGCATCGTCATGAAAATCATACGCACAGAAAGATCATATGCACACAAACACACTCAGAAAAAATCATACGCCCAAAAAGATTGTACGCACACAAATCATACGCACACAAAATCATACGCTCAGAAAGATGATAGGCCCAAAATAATACACTGGTAATGGTGTTGTAGAGAATATGCACTAGTGCAAAGCCTAGTTGCATTGGCTCAAGTTAGTCGAGTTTGTCAAGTTATAGGGTAATTTGTCTTCCCCTATATTCTTTCTGTTTCCCCTTTTCTCCCATAGAGAGAGAAACGATTCGCGCCGCCGCCCTCTGAATCCATGTCCCGCGCTGCGCCCTCTTGAACCCAAGTTCTTCCTTGCCCGAGTTCCTCCCCACCCAAGTCTCTCCTTACCTGCCATCCACTGGAGCACATTTGGATATCTTTATTGTCCCTCTATACCAACCGCACCTGGTTCTATCCTGCTTTGAGCTGGAGGGAAGCTTGCTTTGAGCGAGTTTGCGTGGCTGCGGAAGACTACGAGAGGGCTATCAAACATGAAGAACAGCGATGCGGAGAAGCGCAAGCGGCAGTGCGAACAAAGAAAGGCTACCAATGACCTCCACAACTCTCAACACGGGAGTGAAGATAGTGCAAGTTCTACCATGGATGCCAGAGGTGTGTTATGCTCTGCTATTTAACCGATCTCTCTGCATGGGCTTGAAATTAGCAATTGTTGTATTCGGCTTTCAACTCGGTCGCATATCTATATTCGGGGCATATACTAATCTCCTCGTCGCTTGTATTAGATTCGAGGGAACCATGTCTACGTCTAGATATGTATAAGGTTTATTCAATGAAAAGGAATATTTCCCACATGTTGAAAACCCGCAATCATCCACGCGTCAGATACCACCAATGTGGCGATTTTGACGTTCTGGACTCAATCATTTCGCGACCTAAACGGCGGCCGGATAGCAACTTGAAGGAGTATTTCGATGAGGAAAATGAGCCCCAATTGCACGCGATCACCGGTGACATTGTTATAACAAATGACAAGTAAGTAATTCATCCTTTGGGCTAAGACTAGGCTTATATACTAAACTCTCTTTAGGCACAGCGTCCCATGTGTAATCAAAGCTGGGAATAGCAAGGCATGTTGGCTATTACCGCAAGTTGAACCGGCGGTACACAAATATGTTGGGTCACAGAATATAGAGGCAGATCAAACCAGACATGGTGCACGCGGTACATGGAAGCGCTATAGGCGAGGCGAGAGGGAAGGCGATCAAACCACTCATAACGCTACGGGTGATGGTATGAAGGATGCTACAACCCTGAGTTTTCTGGCAAGAAACGGGAGCAGGGAACATAACCCAGATGGTACTTTGAGAACAAAAGGCTGTGTCATTGGGCACCATGCCGAGTTCCACGAATGGGATCACGAACGCAGAATATTGAACTTGGACCCAGGCCAGCTCAGTCAAATAACACGAAATTAGCAATTCATGCACTAAAAGAATTCGGCCAACAGCTTTTACCATCGACTCATCCCTTTGAGGCTCTATTTCAGACTTTCCTCCTGGACGAGCATTCCAAATACACAGCAGTCTATGAGACGATTTACAATGGGAAAGCTGACAATGTTGACGAGGCATTTGGAATATGGACCTCCCGCTCACTTGTCATCAACGTGAATACCAATAACCATAAGGATCTGGAGGACGTATGCCATGGGTGGTGTGCGATAGTAGTATTGGGAGACTTTGAGGACGGCGATGCCTCCTTTCCTGAGCTTGGAGTCAAGATTGATTGCACCCCTGGTATGTAGAGACTCCCGCCCATCTCATCCAATTCCAATAAGTGACTCAGATATATTCTCTAGGTTCCATTATTTTCATGCCTTCCTATGCAGTGGAATATTATATTGGCTCTTTTGTGGGAAATTGGTGTAGTGTTGTCCACTTTACACATCAAGCAGTGAACGATGCATATGTGAAGAAGACGGGAAAGCCATTGTGGGAGTTCAATAAGATGCCTCAATGGTGGCAGAAGTTGCGCATGCATCTGAATGTATAATAATGTTCCTAATCATTGCTTTTTCTATTTAGTATGGGTATATACTTTTGAGCTTCGCGTGCCCTCGTTTGCAAGGCTGTGCCCCCAAAATCAGACATCCAAACTATACGCCCAAACCCTTACGCCCAAACCCATACGCCCATAACCATACACCCAAAGCCCTACACCCACTACCATCTCCCCAAAATCATAAGCCCAAAACAATACGCCCAAAACCATCCGCCCAAAGCCAAACCATACCCCCAAAACCATACCCCCAAAGCCCAACCATACCCCCAAAGCCATACACCCAAAACCATTCCCCCAAAACCATACGCCCAAAGCCATACACCCAAAACCATGCGCCCAAAATCACACACCCAAAAGCCATACGGCCAAAGCCAAACTATACGCCAAAAGCCATACACCCAAAACCATACGCCCAAAACCATACGCCAAAGAGAGTCACCTAAAACCATAGCTTTTTATACACCATAGTGAGCCCCCAGTTTAACCAACTATTTGCAAGTTTAGGGTAAGTGATTGCCTGAACCTCACACTAGATTTAAATAGTGGCTAGTATTTGGGTGGATAGCTTGCAAGGCATGTGAGACGTGACGCCTAAACCTATAGTCTTAGAATGAAAAGCCCAAAGCTGAATGCCCAAAGGTATAAGCCCAAAGCTGAATGCCGAAAGCCATAAGCCCAAAGCCATACACCCTGAATGAGATCAGGAAATGATAAGTCGGAGGACACTGGCATATCTTCAGGAAGATAGGAATTGTGCATTCATAACTATACCACTATACGCTTAAAGTTATGTACCCGGAATCATATGCTTAGAAGTACTTAGAAACATACCTAGATTATACGCTTACAATCATATACTGAGAGCCATTTCCAAACACTATTTATCTCAAACTTGAACCCCAAATCATAATGATAATGTGAGCACTATATTGAAATCCTATCTTTTGAGATAGTTGCCGGATTGCCATAACGTAAATGACGGGGATTCCGCTCATTACGTAGATCCGCTCAGCCATGATTGCGCAATTCCGCTTGGACCTTGTCCCACTTCTGAGCTCTTAGAATTCGTCCAGACCTCTGAACCTGGCTATTTACAGCAGAACCTTGAGCCAGATTCCCTCCAGCCTCTCCGGAAACATTTCCTCCAACCTCCAATTGTCCCAGTTCACTTGAAATAGTACAAATGGCCTCCATGTATTCACTTCCCTCACTCCCACTCCCATTATCTACCCCGAACTGGCCTCCACCCTCCTCCTCCTTCCAGTCACTGTCACCGTTGTGCTCAGCAGGCACAGCAGAGGGGGTCGTGGTAGGAGAAGTGATTTGTACTTTCCATTTATTTTTAGTGGAAGGCTTGAGCATGATATGGCTTTGGCGAGTAGTGTCGGTAATGGTATCAAAAGCTTTCTCAAGCTTCTTGGCCTTCCGGGATGCCTTTAAAGCATCAGACTTCGCACGCAGCTCCCGGAGAGTTATCACCATCTCAGCCGTAACCACCGTAGCCTCGGTAAGCTTTCTCCGGTCATTAGTTTTGATCCTCTTGGTACCCCCGACTAATTCGCGGTATTGCCGGTGAGCCTCCTCGGCTAGCAGTTTCTCTGCATAGGCTTCTTGGAAACCTTCGTTAAGTTCCCCTAGTAGTGATTTTAACTTTTTAGAACTAGGAGTATCTCGTGAGATAAGAGATATTGCTGTGCGCAGGGTCCTGCTGACGGCCCTTGGGGTCTTAGGAGCTGGTTGGATACCGGTAGTACGAGAGAGCGGAACATGGGTTTCACTCTGGATTACTCAGCGTGGATTCAGAGGTATTATTCCTCCTGCTTGCCATGCTCGAATAATATTTTCTCGAGTGAATGCCTGTTCTCGCGCAGGAAGGAATACCCTATTTATATAGATTAGATTAATTTAATTAAATAGCTATACAAGCTGAACGGATATCTCCAAGTCTGAAAATATATACTAGCAGCCAGGGGTTACAGCTTACGGAAGAAAATCGCCCTTAGTAAAGTTCCCTTGAATGCCTTTTCGCATCCAGTTATCAAGGCCATTGCTGTAATAGCGTTGCAGTGGCCCAAATAGACCCACATCTAAGGGTTGGAGGAGGTGAGTGGAATGGGCAGGAAGACAAAATGGGATAATTTTGTTTTCTAAACAAAAGTTGAAGAACTCCCAATTGAAATGGGATGTATGCCCATCAAGAATTAGTAACCGATAGCCCTCCCCAGCCCTATATAGTCTTTAGATAAATTAATCTTAGATGTAGAAAGTTAATACATACATCGCTTTAGTCTCCACATCAAAAACCTCTCTCAGCCATCGCATGGCCAGCCTTTCATTGCTCCATCCCTTTTCAGAAACACCAAAGATAGCCCGATCACCTGGGTTTAGTCTAGCATACCAGCCAGAATAGTGTGCAATGCCTTTATTGATGATAAAGGGTGTTAAAGTCTCTCCGCTCCCGGATATAGTTTCAATAACAGTTACCCAATCCCGGGATCTGTCCATTTTCGACCGAGGTGAACGGCAACTCCGTAAACAAATTACCTTACACCGGAGAGGAACCCCCATGAGAAATCCTTTCTCATCCATATTGTAGTAATTATCAATAGTGATTTGATAGAATTTAATCAAATTTTGTAACTTAATTGAATATTAGTGAGTATACTGACAAGGGGGATTCATAGGAGAGAGTAGAAAGGAGTCATAACCTTTTGAAAAAAGTCACGCAATATAACTGGGTTACTAGCAAATGCACGCTGGCGATCTAACCGGGTACTTAGCTTCGAAGCCAGTTCCTTATTCCTGCTCAGGAATCGGGAGAGCCAGTGTTTTCCAAGAACTTTCTCTTTTACCCATCGCTGTACCATCACTTGTGCCATTCCTTTCACCACACTCAAAGTTGCAGGATGCCCCCACTCGTCAACCTTTGCACACCACCGGACTATCGCCTTTTCCTCATACTCTCTTAAGGCCTGCAACCTATGGTGGCCCTTCACATAATCCTGGGCACCCCCAAGTCTCCCCGTAGTGTTGAATATGCAACCCCAAATTTCTCTCCACTAGCACAGATTGAATGCTCTTCGCTCGCATTGTAATAGGCAATGGCATCCTGGATGGCTCTTTCCTTCTTCTGTCTCTTTCGGCTGGTATTGGAAGGCATGGTGAAGTTACCGTGTTCAATTATCTGCTCGGAGGGCTAATCTACTGGGGATTTACCTTTGGGCGGGGTAGTCTCTTGGGAAATCTTGACACGCAGTGGAATTCGGGTACTGAGCCGAATCCCCGTAATTTACGTTATATGGAATATCCTAATAGTGGAGTCATCATACTAGACATACAAAATAATTAGGGGGTTTTTGGCCAGCCAATTCTGATCTCAAATTGTGATTTCAGATAAGAATTGAGAGGCCAAAGACCCATTACATTTCTACCTGCCATTTGTTTAGTCACAGAATATCACTCATAGGAATAAGTGTGGCCCCGCACAGGGGCAAGAGTGGGGGATGAGAAGACGGGGGCCGTCTAGGCAATCTGCGGGAAAGTAAAATACCCGCCCCACCCAATTGCCCGGCCAGGGCCCCATGTCCTGTGGGGCGGGGAGGAACAGCCAAGAGTTGACCCTGGGCCGGAGTAACGGCGGAGTCACAAAGTGAAAACTCACCCCGTCCCGCCCCGTAACGAACACTACTACCTGCTGAGAGCATGTCGTCGACGTAAAGAGCCAGGATGGCGCCGTTCGTAGGTGTGTAGATGTAGCAGTCAAACCTGCCCCGTCGAAATCCAAGATGGGAAACAAGAAACTCAGCAATCATGGTATACCACCACAGGGGCGATTGCTTGAGGCTATATGGACTGCGATTGAGTCATGCCATCCTTGGACCTCCCAGGACTCCAAGCGGTAGATGAACGTAGCTCTCTTCATCCAGGTTACTCCTAAGAAAGGCCGTTACCACATCCATCTGATGAACTGCATACCCGAGCGTACCTGCTATTGCCAACCCAATACCCACGCTGGACAGACTTGCTATAAGAGCCAACGTTTCAGCGAAATCTATGCATTCAACTGGCCGAAAGCCCTGTGCCACAAGTCGCACTTTGTACCTTATCGTCTCTCCCTCAGATCCGAGCTTCCTTTGCAGTATCAGCTTTGTTGGAATCGGTCTCTTTCCGGTAGGAATCGAATCGACAAACGTTAGAACCTTGTTCTTGACAAGAGAGGAACACTCAGTGTCTAGAGCCTCTTGCCATTGCATGGCTTCAGGCGTCTCCACAGCTGCCTTGTAGTTAACCGGACCCGCTTCAACCATATAAACTGTTGATATCATGGAGTGAGTCGTACTACTGGCATTTCCTTGTCGACCACTCGTACGTCCTCCTTGCTGTACTTCAGGTAGCTCTCCTGGTTCTGCACCACAGAACTTACTCTTCCCCTTTACGCATAACCCGCTAAGCATATATGGTTCTCTGTTTCCATCCTTTGCTACGAGTCGCAATACCACATCTCCACTTGTCGGGTCTCCACCAGACACCGGCCCACATTGTGGTTTGTGTAGCCGTAAGGGTGCTAGTACTTCTTCAGCTTTGCCCGAGTCAATGGCTTCTTCTTCCTCTTCCTCTTCCTCCTCTTCAGTCAAGATTTCATTCGCAACTCTTGCTGAGGCCTCATCATCACTACCCGGCTCGTCAAACTCATCATTCCAGGCCAACTGCTCTTGCCACGGCGGGGTTGCTGGTGCATAGTAAGGTTGTACCGGACTATTGTCGAAGCCTGTGAACGGATAATATGATGTGGATTCCGGGAAGATCACATCTCGTGACAGAAGAAATCTGCGTTCAACTGGATCGTAGAGCCTATACTGTAGTGCAGTGCGCGTGTAGCCAACGAACATGCATTTCAGGGCCCTCTTATCCAACTCTTTGCGTGTCTCCTCTGGGATCAGAATGGATGCCAGGAATCCCCAAACATGTAAGTTCCTATACGACCGTTTCCTCCCAAAGTACTATTCAGATGGTGTTTCTCCACCCGCTATAGCCTTAGTTGGTAACAGATTGGGAACGTAAATAGCCGTCATTGCAGCTTTACCCCAATGTTCCTTAAGTGTGTTAATAGTATGCAAGAGAGCCCGTGTTGTTCTGATTATCTTTCTGTTCGCTCGTTCGCTCGTTCCATTTGACTGTGGTGTATGCGGCGTGGTTCGTTGAGCTTCGATGCCTTCTTGCTTGAGGAGATGCCTGCACTCATTGGAGGTATACTCGCCTCCCCCATCAGTACGTAGCTTGCGTACTGGCTTTCCATGATGTTTCTCTGCATGTGCCTTGTAGTCTTAAAACATGTAAGGGCCTCTGATTTGCACTTGATCAAGTATCCGATCTTGAATCCTGTGAAATCATCTGTAAACATCAACAAATAAAGTGCCCCCCCTAGTGACTTAGGAGTAACTGGTCCGGTAAGGTCGCTATGGATTATTTCTAACAGTTAGGTAGCCCGTGAACTAAGCGGCAGGGACTGAAAAGGCTGGCGTACCATCTTTCCCTATATGCATCCCATGCAAACACAATGCGGCACAACTGATAGCCTCGGTATTGCGTTATCTTCCATAAACTGTCTGCGTACTGCAGCCGCTCCCAAATGCGCCAGACGAAAATGCCATTAAGCTGCTTCCTTGCCCACTGCTTTCTCTTCATCTTCTTTGCCACCATGTGCTGCCCTTGCTCTCACACTTCCTTGTGCTGACCGTGTCTGTATGATGTAGAGCCCATTGACCTCTCTCAGTGTAACACTTAGCCCATCATCGCGCTCAAACGACGCTCTCCTGGTCCGAGGAAAGTTGACGTAGTAGCCCGAGTTACCTAGCTGCGAGACCAAAAGCAAATTGTTCCTTCCACCCTCAGGGACATGTAACACCCCAGCAATCACAAGATTTCTTTCACTCCTTCCCTTTTCATCCCACATAGCTAGTGTTACTTAGCCTTCTCCAAGAGCATCTATCTCAACGTTGTTTGCAACACGTATTTTCTGCTTGCCTGTCGGGACTGTAACGTATGAGGAAAGGTGTTCTTTCATTCAGGTGATGTGAGTGCAACATCTGCTATCAAGAAGCCATTGTCCCTGACCCGTAGATGCCGACACTGATGAAAACGCTGTAAAAATCGACAGGATTAACGTGTCTGTCGCAGATGCCACAGCCGGCATTTGTTAGGTGGTAGCTTCGGCGTGAGGTATTCCGACAGCTAGGACCTTAATTGTAATTCTATCGGAGAACTCGTTAAGAAGACACGAGTAATGTAGGCTAAATATAATGATTCACTTCGGCATAGATAGTCGAAGTATTGGTAACGATATAAAAGTGTAGATAACTTATTATATTGATAAGATCTCTTCTCTGTGCTTGTTGATCTCTATATACTCCGGGCTCTTGCCCGCCTCTTATACCCTTTCCCGGGGTACATCTAACTGTCATACTAGCGAAGTACCTTTTCCAACTTCTCCTAGTTTCCGTGAATGTGCTAACACCGTTTCACCCTGAGTTCCTGCACCCCACTTCAGCTTTCCTTATTGCCCAAGTAACTGCGTCCAATTACTGGTTCTCGATTCTTATACCATATGAACTTGGTCTGTATATGCACCCTGGCTCGCTATCATACCAGTCGTTCCTTCCGGTCATATTGTGATCAACATTTCTCATGCTGGGTAATCATATGCTTACGTCTTATATATCAGACTAGATATGTCGGTCGGCTCGACATTGAAGCGCCATAACTTCTTATTCAACCGTTCGCACCTTGCCGTTTAACCTCTTACTGATAGAGAAATATTTCTTCTATAGTAATTGGTGAAAGCCCCTTGGTCGCATTGCTCATGGGCTTGCGTAGAGACTGATAACGATCTGTTGTATAGTTGTATTAACTATGACAGGGGTGTGGGTCGAACACGTGACCTTCTGTAAGAAGTCACGTGTTATTCCGACTGCGCTAGTTCGTGCGTGTCAAGGTAGGGTAACTTTACCCTATAAATCCTTTCGGGGAGTCCGTGCGCTTAACACAAGCTCCCCTCTCCGAAGTGTTCGTCCCGAATACTCTATGTCTATTATACAATCTATCTTCCATCTCGAGCTCCACATAGTAGAGGTAAAAACCACCAGCGTTTACTTGTCCAGCGATGGAAAACCTTTCTTATGTTACTGGACCTCTCTCGGGCCCGGCATCTCTGGGCTTTCTCAATGAAACCTTTCCACCTCTTCCTGCGAGTTCTTCATCCCTTCGGGTGGTTCCCAAATATTTTCATCCTCCACACAGCTTTTCCATTTTACAAAATACCGAAGCTCTTTCATCACTTTATTCCTTCCTCAAACCTTTCGCATGTAGGAAATGATCCCACTCTTGACGATCCTTTCCACCTCCCATTCTAAATCTCCCTCGATGTCTTCGTGCTCTCGTGTGGGTTGTTCACGATTTGGTCGGTTCGAGGCCCGGTAAGGTTCGAACAGCGAAACGTGAAACACGGGATGAATTTTCCACCACGGCGCTATTCCTAGCTTGTATGCCCTGCTACCTTTTCTTTCCAAGACTTTGAAAGGGCCATACAGTTTTGGACTTAGCTTCTTCGATGGTCGGTTGGTACGTATGTTTTTCACATTCACCATTACCAAGTCGCCGACCTCGATGCTAGGTTGTTTCGTCGCTTTTCGGTCCTAATATTTCTTCATCGATTCCCGTGTATTCTCTAGGCTTTCTTTCGTCTGTTGATATATGTCCTGCATCCAGTGAGCATACATTGTCGCCCCGGGGTTATCAGCTTCTCTTTCTTCCATCCATTCCATCTGTGGATGAAACCAGTAGTTGGCGAAGAATGGGGTCATCTTGTGTGCGTTGGTAGCCGAGTTGTTGTAGCCATGTTCTGCTAATGGCAATAGTTGATACCAATCGTTTTGATCGTAATTGACAAATGTCCGTACGTAACCTTCCAGCACTTGCTTGGTTCTCTCCATTTGTTTGGCAGTTTGAGGGTGGTAGGCCGTTGACATGCATCTCTTAACTCCTAGCATTTTGAACAATGATTCCCGAAATTCGCCAGAAAACAGCGCGTCCATATCTGATATAATCTGGGTCGGTAATCTGTGAAGTTTCCAGACTTCCCGAAGGATGGTATCCGCAACATCCTTTGCGGTCGCATTTTCGTGGAGGCCGATAAAATGGCCCATCTTGGTGAACTGGTCTACTACCACCATGATCTGGGTCTTGCCCTGCGATTCCTGTAGTTGTGTGATTAAGTCTGTCGATATGGAGGACCAGGCGGCATAGCGTACTTCTAAAGGGTGAAGTAACCCGTACTTAGCATGCTGGGGGATTTACTGTGTTGAGATTCGTCCCAGGATCGTACATAATCTCTGATCCAATCTGCCAGTCCTTTCCAGTAGAAGTCCCTAGTTACTATCTCAATTGGCTTTCCCTGTCCGAAGTGCCCCACTACTAATGAGTCGTGACAGCCTTGGGCTATCCCGGTTTGAAGGGCTTCATTCTCCCGGATGTACAAACAATTTTTGTATTATAGTAACCCATGCTTTTCTATCTATTCGTCCGTCATCTCTTTTTCCGCCTTCGCTTATCATAACCAGTTCACGGCCTCGGTCCTGCCACCTCTCGTCCTCCTTTCCAGCCACTCTAATCTTGTCTAGAAATGCATCATTGATCGTCCGGGTCAGGGCTGCATTGACGTGAGCGCTTGATAACATTTCTCCTTCTTGTGTCAACCGAGGGTGAGAGCCGATATCCGCCGCACTAAAGAATTCGTTATTGTCTGTGTCTGTGTGAAGGAAACATATTTTGACTCCTTCTTCAGCCGTAATCGATCGCTTGGGGTTTAGATCACTTGACCCAAAACCCAATTTCCCTCGCTCAGTTGTCTCTAGATCCTCTATCTCCATGGCGTCGGCGCTGGCAACCTTTTCTATTATGAGTTGCGCTATCCGATCTCCTACCTTGAATACGCAGTCTGCCTTGCAATGATTACGAACTATGACCTTAACTTCTCCTGTGTAATCCGCATCTATTACACCATCGCCCACTCCTATTCCCATTTTGCTAGCCATACCACTTCTCGCAGCTAGCCTTCCGTAGGTTCCCTCCGGCAATCCTATCGCAATACCCGTCTCAACCAGTGTCTGTCCTTTTGCCGGAACCAGTCCTTCTGTCACGGCATAGATGTCATGACCAGCCGCAAACCTTGATCCTTTTGTTGGGATTATGGCCTTGTCCAAAAGCTTCATTGTTTGTAGGCTTGTTGGTTCGCGTTTTTCTGGGGTGAGGGCCGTCTCTGCGCTTCGCTTCTGATGAATTATCAAAATTTGAAAATGTTTGCTTTTCAAAATTGACTGTTCGCTATGATGAGCTCTCTTCTCAGGACAGTACTCCAGCCGTCTACTTAACACGTCGGGTTTCCTGCCTCCGCTTCCTGGTCGATAGACTATTTTGATGTTATAATTCGTCAACTCCTGTGCCTATCGAATCTGCCGCTGGTTCCAGACTTTTTTGGTCAAAAAGGACTGTAGATTTTGGTGGTCGGTATATACCTTCACTGGCTCCTCTTCACCCCAGAGGTATCTTTTCCATTCTTTAAACGCCTCCAGTATCGCGAGTAGTTCTTTGTCATATATCTCGTAATTTTGCTCACCGCTGTTTAGTTTTCAAGAATGGAAAGCTACCGGGTGAAGCCGTCTGCCCTTGTATTGAGATAGCACGCATTCAAGCGCAAAGTCACTTGCGTCCGTCTCGACCACCGTTCTGCTTCCTGGGTAGAAATGCGATAAAATTGGTGCCGTTGTAAACCTCTTTTTCAACTCCTCAAACGGCTCTTCCTGCTCTCTTCCCCAGTGAAACTCCTTTGGGTTTCCTTTTAACGTCTTGGTTATTGGCTTGCATACTTTTGAGAAATGTTTTATGAATCGTCGGTAAAAGTTTGCAAATCCAATGAAAGTTTATACTTCTTTAACCGATCTCGGGTGTGCCCAGTTTTGAACGCTTTTCACTTTTCTGTCACTCATGGTGACGCCGCTCGTTTTGACAATGTATGCCAGGAATTCGACTTCTTCCTGATGAAACACCGACTTCTTCAATGAGACTGCCAAGTCATGTTGTTCGAGCCGGTCAAGGACTTTTTGGACTAACTTAATATGGTCCTCCATAGTTTCGGAGTATAGAAGGATATCGTCTAAATAGACGACTACTCCATGGTCCAAGAATTCCCTTAGGATCTTGTTCATTATTGTCTGAAACGTTGCGGGAGCGTTAACGAGCCCGAAAGGCATAACCTTGTATTCCTACGGTCCGTATCGTATACGAAAGGCTGTTTTGTGTTCGTCGCCCTTCGTCATTCGAATATGTTGATAACCATCTTTTAGGTTGAGTTTCGTAAACACCTTTGCTCTGGCAACGTGGTCTGGGAGTTCATCCCTGAGGGGTAGGGGGTATTCATTCAGCATCGTCAATTTATTGAGGTTCCTATAATCTACGTATAGTTGTAGACTTCCATCAGGTTTTGGAACGAAGAGGATTGGAGCACCGTAAGGGGATTCGCTGTCGGCTATTTTACCCTCTGCCGGCATTCTCTTGAGGTATTTATCCAGCTTGTTCAACTGGTGTGCCAACACCGGGTAAATTGGCCCCCAAGGGGGTTCAGCCCCATCTTTAAGGTTGATGGCGTGATCGAAAGTTCTCCGAGGTGCCAACATCTTAGCTTTTTTCTCTTCAAAAAGCTCCTTATACTGCCAATATGGTTTTGGCAGCGTTTCCAACTGTACTCCCCGTTCTTCCTCTCGTTCTATCCGTCCCACATACTGCGCTTCCTCATTGTATTCCACAGTTTCATCCCACTCAAACAGCTCCTCCACCGCTTCATCTTCTATATGGGCGTGGAACTTCGCTTCCTCAAAAGCGAATTTACATGGGTCTGCGATATTTCTCAGGCGGTCTTCATCATGCCACCACCCAAAGAGTATGATTAGCTCATACCTTCCGGCGTTCGCTAATTCGCAGGATATCATGCTTCGGTGACCGTTGGCACTGATTTCCAATAGAATAGGATGGGTATTGAATATTCCGCCGGTTGGCGCGGTTTCGCCATCGCAGGTTGTGATTTTTAACAGCGAGTCCATAGCTTCGGTCGGGATCTCTAGCCGTCGTGCGGTATCTTGGTTCATGAGAAAGATGTTTGAACCAGAATCTAAAAGTACGTTTATCACGTGTTTTGGTTCTTTTACTTCAATAAAAGCCTTTCCTTCTGGGCAGGCGTAATGCTTAGGTCTTTTAACAGGTCTTGAGCCTTCGCTCTGGTCTTGATGAAATCTCTTCATCATCGCGGTTACAAATAGCGTCGGGGTTTGTTACCGCGCCAGCGCAGTTTCGGCTCGTAAAGCCTCCTCAGACAAACTTTCTATACTAAGTGTCTAATCTTTTGATATCGGGCAGCCCACTACTAGCAGTCTTTACCTCCTTCCGAGGAGTTCCCATATCACAGGAGTGGTGGTTCACTAGAATACCTCACGAGTTTGCAACTAGGATGCGCGGTCGTTTATCGTCGACTTATCCCTTATATGAGACTGTCCCCTGTAACGAGTCTACCGTACGTTCGCCTTCGAGTTTGGTCTCACTCCCGAGACCCCCTCTGACCTCATTCATCAGGCATGAACCTTGTGCACAATAGAGGCGCCCCCAGCTTCTATTTGCCCAACTATTTTACCTGGAGAGAAAGTCAGGTTGCCCTGGATTTTGACTCCCCTTCGCGTGTCGTGCAACTCAAGCCCTGTTCTGATGAATGATAGTCTTCTCTTTACCTTTTTAGTCTCGTCGACCGCTTTCTTCACTTGTGATTTTTTATGGCTTCCATGGTAAGCACGGACTACCCATTTTTGGACGTAAAATCGCAACCGCTATCCTCTGGTCTTTGAGCCTTCCAGTGGGATATTGTCACCGACTACGCCGCAGGTCCTTCGATTCGAGGCGGCAACCTCACTACCCGAACACCGTTGTTGTCTGTACCTGGATGCCTTGTTTATAAAATCTCTTCATCATCCAAGGCTCAAGCTGGGGGCCTTTGAACCACTCGTCTTGAGCTTTCTCCCTGGCCATCCACGGCCAGAGTGGCTACCTGGGGGCATCGTTTTGGCACGAATGCGGACTGTCGTTTGGGCTTCGATTGCCCTTGAAATACAGCCGATACGTGTATCGGTTTTCGACTCTATTTCCAAGCGTGGCTTTTCATTCCGCATCGCGTGCATTCGTTGTCCGATTTCCGTTTATCGACAACTTTTTGATCGACACCCTGGTGGGCCTCTGCCTACACCTTGTGTTTAATCTACCCTGCCGGTGCCACGGACCCTTCTTTCTTCATCTTTCTTTCCCCAGCCTTTTTCTTCTGGTAGTCCGCCTTTTCCTTAGCGGTGTATTGCTTTTTTACACGCTTTGCGGGTGCCATTGGCTTTGAATCCTCGAACTTTCTTTTCTCGCCTCGTGTCGCGCCGGATTGGCCGCCCCCTCGAAGATTCTTTCGTTCTTTGAAATCTTCTTCTGCTCGGGTTACTGTCCTAACTACTCCCAACCATTCCCTATCGTCAACATATTCTCTGTTTGAGAGTCGTCGTAATGCTTCGACTCGGAGTTCGTTCTCAATCATTTTCCTCCAGGCTATCCCGGTGACTCTTGCATGGATATTCAAGTTTTCCATCTCCATCAAGAATTTGGCGACATCACCCCGATATTTGACCGATCCCATTTCTCGAAGGGATTTTTCCGCTTCCTGGGTGGGTCCGAAGCGTCGCAGGGCTTGTTCTGCAAAGACATGCCAGAACTCGTATCTTTCTTGTCTCGTATAACCTATTTCTCCTGACATTTGTCATCGGTAGGTTAACGCAACCGGTGCGACTTCTTTCCCGTCCATTCGGCTTATGGCGTATCGCATTCGTTGTACCTCGTTTTCCCACTGCCAACTGTTTCGGCCAAAATAATCCGTGCATGTCAATCCCCACATACGTATATGTTGGTGTTTCTCGTTTCTAAACATCGCAGGATGTTCTGCTGGGACTCTTGTCCTTTGTCCCAAGGCGTTGGCCATGACCCATTAGAACAGGTTAAATTGTGCATCGTTCTCAGCGTCATACTGATCTTCTTCTGGCTGGGGTGCGGGTCTCTCGTCCCATCTTCCTTTCCTACTCTCATCTGGTTTCCTTCCAAATCCTTCTCCCTCATCATCATGGTCTCCTCCTCTGCCTGTAGCTCCGGCGGCCTCTCCTCGAGGTGGCAGCGGTGGGTTTCTCCCTCTGTCACAAATTGTGACTAAGCAAGGCAGATTTCACATGACTCATACTTATGAGTCATAAGGTATGTTGGATTTCACACTATGACGTCACTTGACTCATAGTTCTCACATGACTACGCACGCGCGAGTCATTGTTATATTTTGATTGGTTGATTGTTTCATGACTCACGATAGTGACGTCATATGATGTAATGACTTTCGCACAAGACTCACATTATGAGTCATGGGTTTCACGCATGTGACTCGTTTGAGCACATGACTTGGTTTATGAGTTTTGATTGGTTAACGGAATGTTGTGCGATGACTCATATGAGTCATCGATGGATTTCATGCTATGACTCACTATGAGTCATAGAGGTTTATGTAGCGCGAGGTGATGAGTCACCAGGGTTAGGGTTGTGGGAAGATGCCTATATAAGGCGCTTGGTTCCGACCAAGAGATAGGATCTTCACGCAACCATCTAAGTACTTTACTATACTCAAGATATTGCAATACGATTTCTCTTTACTCTCTTTACCAAAAACGCTCCTCCACTACGAGAGCTTACGTTCTAAAGAACCCGGAGACTATTGTGATAGTCTCGACGGGCTTCTCGAACATAGGACTATTGTGATAGTTCTATCAAGCACGACAATCCACCCATATTACTATCTGACGAGATAGTATCCTTCGACGGATCACTCGAGACAAGCAAGCCAGTTCCGTACTATCTGAGTAGATAGTACTTCCATACACCTTAGGGTAGAATAAGGAGACTTGCTTACTTAGGAAATAACTATCGTTGCCTGTTGCATACCTAATTACAATAGGATTGTTACACCCTCCTACTCCTGACACCTCTGGTGTCGGATCCGACGTCTTCCCCTTCCCCTTTACCTGTCTCATTAACTGCTCTACCAGGGCCTTAAGCACCGCGATCTCACCATCTTGGGCCTGTCGCGATTCCTGGTTTTGTCCCAGCTTGCCTTTCATGAGATTAATGCTCATCTCATGGTTTTGGAGTTCCCGTTTGTGTTGCTCGTTTATTTGAGAGATCTCCTGGTCCAAGAGTAGGTCTCGGTGCATGGACTGTTCACCTGTTCCTTGCACCATCTCATGGAGCTGGGATGTGACAGCCTCGTGTCTAGTCTGTCGTTCATCTGTTTCGCCAAGTCGTTTAGCGACTTGAGTGGCGAGGCTCTCTTTGACCTTCTGAGACTCCAAGTCCAGAAGATGAACTTGCTCGTCTATTCGGGCGAGTTCTCGACCCACTATCTACACCCCTACTTCTAACTGATTTTTTACGGTCACTAGTTCTTGGGCCATCAATAGTATGTCGGGAGGGAGGGAACTGAATGCAAGATGCTGTCAATCTTGGCTCACGGTAAGCTTTGGGTCAAATCGGCCGAGAATCTGTTATAATCTTCGGATCCCAACGGCCATAAGAGACTCGCTGGTAGGTTCTGGGGTTCGGCGACCTTGTCTTTGAGCCTTCCCATATTTGGCTAGGAACCCTAGTCCGAGAGGGGATCGAGGTGTCTGGTCTGCGGAATGCGACCGGGCGAGGTGGGTGACCGTGGTCACCACACTGGGCGCCGAGGTTCGGGATAGTTCATCTCCTCCTTCTTCTCCGTCCTTCTGGCCTGCTTGCCATTCCATAACCTCACGCGCTTTGGGGTCAGAAGCCATCTCTTCGACTTCTTAATGGGACACTTATCATTTGTTTCCTCTCCACACTTCTGGTATCTCAAAACACTGACTTGAGCATTGATCGCTTTCTGGGTACTGAGTGTACCAAATGGAGTTTGAGTTCTCCAAGGGGGTTTTTGTAGGTAAGTTTTCACCGTACTGGTATTGGTATAGTCCGGTGAGGTCTTCGAGTGTGATAGTGTTTTCTGGGTTTATCCACCAGAAATAAGATTCGTAGTAGGGCTCTTGCGTCCCTAATTCGGGTATAGGGGTGAGGACTTCGTCTATTGAGATGGTCGTTAATGGACTTGGTTCGAAAGGTTTTTTGGGTTTGGGAGTGTGAGTGTCTCTGCCAAACATTCGTCTCGGTAACGATGAGAAGTATCAATATACTGTTAGGTGGTAGCTTCGGCGTGAGGTATTCCGACAGCAAGGACCTTAATTGTAATTATATCGAAGAACTCGTTAAGAAGACACGAGTAATATAGGCTAGATGTAATGATTCACTTCGGCATAGATAGTCGAAGTATTGGTAACGATATAAACGTGTAGATAACTTATTATATTGATAACATCTCTTCTCCCTGCTTATTGATATCTATCTACTCCAGGCTTTTGCCCGCCTCTTATACCCTTTCCCGGGGTACATCTAACTGTCATACTAGCGAAGTACCTTTTCCAACTTCTCCTAGTTTCCGTGAATGTGCTGACACCGTTTCACCCTGAGTTCCTGCACCCCACTTCAGCTTTCATTATTGCCCAAGTAACTGCGTCCAATTACTGCTTCTCGATTCTTATGCCATATGAACTTGGTCTGTATATGCAGCCTGGCTCGCTATCATACCAGTCGTTCCTTCGGCTCATGTTGTGATCAACATTTCTCATGCTGGGTAATCATATGCTTACGTCTTATATATCAGACTAGATATGTTGGTCGGCTTAACATTGAAGCGCCATAACTTCTTGTCCAACCGTTCACACCTTGCCGTTTAACTTCTTACTAATAGAGAAACATTTCTTCTATAGTAATTGGTGAAAACCCCTTGGTCGCATTGCTCATGCGCTTGCGTAGAGACTGATAACTATCTGTTGTGTAGTTGTAATAGCTATGACGGGGGTGTGGGTCGAACACGTGACCTTCTGTATGAAGTCACATGTTATTCAGACTGCACTAGTTCGTGCGTGTCACGGTAGTGTAACTTTACCCTGTAAATCCTTTCAGGGTGTCCGTGCGCCTCACAGCATTGGTGAATTCGAACGATACACATGAATGCCCTTCTCTCAATCCGATTTTAGTATTCTGCACTCGCTATGTCGATGCCCCTTGTTCTGACAGTAATAGCAGGTTAAGGTCTCATCCCTACTGCTCCTATTCTACCTCTCACGTCGGGCCTGCTCAGGTCTTCTATTGCTCTTCCCACCTGCCCGGCTGGTATCCATCTTCCCTTCAATAGAAAGTAGATTATAACTGCCTATTCCCTGATCACGGTTGAGACTTGTCTCATCGGCCTTAATCGCCCCAAGAGGCTCGTCGAGTTGGTCAGGTTTGACAATTGTCACCTGGAGATCACACCATTTCCGCCATGTTGTAGGCCGCCTATTGAGTAGGTAAAAGGTTTTCTCACGCGCTTTGAAAATCTCTCCCGCTTCCCGCAGGCCCTCAATTATCCGATCGATTTCGTGAAGATACTTGGCCACAGTCCCGTGTGCCTGCAACGTTCAGTCGAAGAGACAGCGGCGGACGTATTACAGCTCCAAACCCAGATCTTCCCGATAGCCTTTGCCGAGTTTATCCCAAAGGGCTTTTGGATCCTTGTTGTAAGCCTCCGCTGCATACTGCGGGCATATATGTCGTTCCATCGGATTTTCATTTTTCGCCGTTATTCGAAAGCCTTTTTGAAGCCATTTATGATAAGCTTTAACATCACTAGGCTGCTCACTATCGCTCTGCGGGGCTTTCTCGCGCCTAGAGCCGATCCACCACAGGTCCGTTTCCTTTAACTGATCTGACATCTGCTGATGCCATGGGCCAAAATTGTTGGCCCCCAGTAGTGGAAGCACCAGATGTACATTCTGCTGCGTATCGAGTATCTGTAATATGACAACAATGATGACGATGATGATGACGATAACGACGATCAGGCAGCGTAGAGAAAAACCTTTTCACACATGGAAAGCGATTAAAAACCAAAAAATAACAAACAGACATGGAGGTGAAAGAAGGATCTGGAAAATCCGAGCGGTGTTGATAACCCTATACCAGAGGCGCTTTATCAATTGTGCTGTCCATTGGAATCGCAGAGACTCATAACCTTTAGGAACGTGGTGGTGGTCGAAGAATGACTTAGTGTATTTCCTATCTATGACCGAAGGTATATATAGAGATCCATGACCGCCAAGAGCCAACAACCGGTTCTACTAACCCTACTGCTCAACCCCAACACATAGTAGAATAGCTACTCATACCTACTGCTACCCTAATATCTAACACATGAGAGGTATTCCTATGTGAATTCGCTTGTATATTAGAACCATAGAAGAACAGTAGTACGAGTAGTACTAAATGTACGGGTTTAACAGCATGAAATCTATTGTGACCCAAGTGACCAAGGTCAGAAAGTAGTAACTTGAAAGGGGGAACCCTTTCCTTATCTCTGGAAGATATGCAAAGTATAATCTGGATCCAGAAGTGGTAGTCTAGGCTTGTTAGAAGGTACAGGCTCTCTAAGAACAAGCGAGATAGATAAGACAGATGAACTTTATCATAGATGAGAACGTGTCAAGCAAGGCTCAATATAAACTTGTGTAAAATAGTGATAAAGATTTTTCTAGTAATAACTTATTATAAGGTCTCTTCTCCATCATACCATGATTTCAGTAAAGCTCAGAAGGTACTTTGATATTTATATCCTGCATCATATTGCCCACAGCCTACATGTATCTACTATACTAACTAAGTCTCTGCTAACTATTCCAAATATTTTCTCATAGTGCCAACATCTTTCCACTATGAATATAATCGCCCCAGCATTGACTTCCGAATTGGAGAGGTCTTGATTTCTCTGGTGTAGCACTACGTTCCAGTCAGAGTTCACAATCCTTCTTGCATCAAGAGGAAGTGAAACTTCTCCACATGCTTAGACCGTATCCTCATCATCGGACCAACAAAGTGGCCAACTTCGTAATTAGGCCTATCACAGTTCCAGATATCACTCTGTCTTCCTGCTTAGCGGCTTTGTTCAGACTAAAGCTCAAGATCGTACCAATGGTACAATTCCCTCATAGCATTTCCTTGCCGAATAGTCCTAGGTGGTATCTCCTTGAACATACCATGGATGTGGGTGCGGTTATCCTCCTATGACATTGTATAGTAGACACGAGGAAAATGGCCCGTTACCTTAGCTATATGGCTTTCTGCGCAGTACCACTATGTCAGTAACCTTGTGCAAAGTTGACCAATTTCGCCCAGAACACTTGCGTAAGCTTGCGAAAGGTTCTCTCTCATGGACCTTTTCAACAGGATCCAGGCGGAAGGACAGCCACGACGGATTCATCAGCAAAACAACCTTTTTCTCTGGACGAACAGAGCCCACTTCTGGACGAATAGCATCCGCTCTTTGCGTCCTGTCCTCCCGGATCTCCCGTGCCTTCTTTGCCTTTCATCTCTTGCGTCAGGTGCACGCGGACGCCCCACTTTCCCTCCACAGCGTCCGACGCGCTTCTTGTGGCCCCACTCCCTCCTAGGGCCTCCCCCTTGTATCCGCCCCTATAACCTCTCGTCTACTGGCCTCCTGCCTACTGCTTGCGGTTGCGCGCAACCGGCGGCCATGCCTGCTACCCTCACTCCTCTGGTGACCTAGATCTGTCCGCTTCCATCTGCTTCCGTCCGCTGCCATCCTACGTCACTTTTTTCTTAGTCTGCACCCTACGGTCACTTCCATAATTCCCTTACTGTTCACAAGACACGGGGCGCGGCCGCCATGCTGACCTCCTACTTTGGTTGGCGTCCCTCCCCGCAGGAGCCTATAGTTTCGCATTAATCATCCACAGAACTCAGGCCGCCGAGTTGATGCCGGACACTATCTACCGGAATCTCTCCCTTAAGTCACCGTCTTCAACTTGGCCGCCAATTCAATTCAATTATTTAAAAAATTCCCTCAAACGCCCACGGATCATGTAGTACTCCTGCGGCCGAGTGGAAGCAGGACACTCAATATGGGCACTGCCACCATAAGTGTACTGCTTCAACTTGGCCATATATTCATACGGAACAATTCATCCTATTTAAAACATTCCCTTCAATGTCCGCGAATCATGTATTACTCCGGCGGCCAAGTTGAAGCCGGACGCTCAATATGGGAACTTCCACCTCAAGTGTCTGGCTTCAACCCAGCCGGATATTCGTGTGGCACAATTCAACCTATTTAAAACATTGCCTTAAACGCCCACGGATCGTGTAGTACTCCCCCGGCCGAGTTGAAGCCGGACACTGAATATGGGCACTGCCACCTTAAGCGTACGGCTTCAACTTGGCCGTATATTCAGACAGAACAATTCAACCACTTTAAAATCTTCCCTTAAATGCCCGCGGATCGTGTCGTACTCCTGCGGCCAAGTTCAAACAGGACACTCAATATGTGAACTGCCACCTTAACTGCCCAGTTTCAACTCGGCCGAATAAATACTGTACATAATTGGATAGAATAATTTAATATATTTCATTAAACATCCTCAGATCAATTCTGTGATTCACTATCCATTACTTCTCACTGCTAGGAATTACCTGCCCCTGGCCAATCACTGCCCCTATACTGACTATTCGGATGTCTCGACCATTGATCCAGTTGCCGACTCGAAGATGTCCGCTCGGAATGTGAAATCTGCCACCATTGATGGGATCGAGTATGCGAACTAATGCCAGGCGATGGACAGCTGCCACCTCACTTAGAATATTGCTTATCTTGAAAAGTGCTAGCAACCGAGCCACCACGCGTCCTCGTAAATCTCCATAGTTCGCTTCCCCACCAGTCTGGACCCACACCCAATCGTTTCTAGAACCACCGTTGTGAAAGGCCTTTGTTTCAGTAGAGTGGACCCGGTGGATCTGGAACCTGTCAGTTTCCTGCAAGTCAGACACAGGGATTTCAAGTTGAGCAAATCCTTCAACAGGAAGTAACCCCAATTCGGCGGGGTCCGCAGGCAACCGCCGACCTTCCACAGCAGTCTACCTGATAAAATGCAGTATCGCCTCCATCATGTTGGAATAATCGATATCGAGGGCTGTGCATAATTCTGTCAGCATGCTGGCGTTCTTCATACGGCATTTAAGCACCCGGCGAGGTGTGCTGCGACCTGCAACAGTCGGCATTTCCATCCCACTGTCTTCTACCACGATCACACCTTCAACTTTCGAAAGTGCTTCTATTGTCTGAAACCTTATTCCTAGGGCGTACTGGCGGCCATAGTGTGACAAGATCTGTCAGGCGGCTTCATTCTTGTTTGACCTGCGATAGCCATCTTTAATCTGATCCTTATATGCTAGTTCACCGATCTCGGTTGAATACATCAATATGGATCTAAAACGCCATACGTGGGAGGCCAAGTGAGTCAGGTAGTGCATCTTGATGAAGTTGAAGTGGTTCTCACGCCATATCAAATCTGCCCGCCTATCAGACCTTTCAACCCTCTCTTGATCAGCCAGCTGACGGCAATTAGCGACAGTTCTATGATGGACTTCTTTAGCACGCTGATCTGCCTTTAGTTCCCTTGGCTCCCAATCCTGGCGATTTGCTTGAGCCCGGGTAGGCTTCGAGGTACGGAACTCAAGAACAATGTCCTTTGTCCGGTGGAATGTCTGCAGGTAGCTTTCCGTCTAGGAAAGTGTGTCTGGTGTATGACTGTGATATTGAGCCATCCGAGTGAATTCCACCACTGGCAGTACGCTAATACACTTCAAAGCGCTCTTGAAATACTGATACTGAGAACTGTCCGAATTTCGCAATGCGGATCCAAATACGGTTGAAATACCACGGCCGAGATTGCGCATCTCCTTTCCTTGCCATTGTGTGATTTCGCCATAGGCCTTTTTCAGTACGCTGAATCCGGGGTAAGGAGGAATTTCTTTGCACACATCGTCGAACGCCTGCTCCCGTTTATGCTTTTTCAGGAATCCTTCCACCCATTCCATCATATATTTGAATAAGCCAATGTAGATGTTGTCCAAGAGGTCCAGCTTGTGTAGGTCTGCGGGGCTTACTCGGTCCAGTCCGGTGAATACATTGTTTCCTATTTGCACGCCCCACGGACAAAAGTATTCTGCAATGCCGGCCGCTTCTGACTTCGCATGCCTCAAGGCTTTATCTATATATAGCATGTAGTCGCGGGTCTTATATATCCGCTGCGGATCCCCACCGAGCTTCTCTCACAGAACCTCACACTTTGGGCATCACTTGCTGCCTATTCCTTGCAAGGCTGCATGCTCAGCATGATCCACGATCCAGGCTGACAAAATGGGAAAACAAAGGCGTGTTATGCCGTCTGCACAATCCATTACCGTTCCTTCTCGGGCAACCTGCTGTAATGGTGCCAGGACAAGATCAAAGACGGCCCGTGTTACGGGTTAGCTAACACGGTAGGATTCTAGGCTAACTAGGCCAAGGATATTCGAGACAACGGAATATAGGTCAGGAAGGCTCAAGAAGAATTGTTCGATAAAGTAATAGAAGAATATCATAATAACTTATAATATTGTTAAGGTCTCTTCTCCGTTGCTTGATGATGTTCTCAACCATCGGGGAGAGCCCTACTATTTATACTAATGTTCACGCTACTTTGACTCCTCTAGTAAAGAAGTATCTTTCTAAAAGTTCAGTTCGTCAGAAAAAAGTGCGAACACTGTTTGACCCTGAATCTTGCCCAGCTTGACTCCAAGAATCTCCCGACTGCTATTTCTTCCGAGGGTGTCCACCCTCCACCAGTAGTCAGTCTTCGATCTCTTCGTCCTAATAAACTATAATGGAATATGCAGTCTAAATGTCTACATACCAATAGTATCATGAATATGGAGTGATCAAGTCCGATATTCATTTATCAATGCATAATGTATATGCATTAGTAAGAGTAGAGAACTAGTTCTCTAATCATCATTCCAATCAGTTAGCCATATCTTGAAACGTGAACTCTTTGTGGTTCCTGAGTAGTCTCCCTGATGCCTCCGGGAAGTCCCTACCCAGGAAGCTTGGGTTCGGATATATGCTCTCTCCCATGGTAGCATATACCTCGCGCATAATTATGCAAGCTATTCCCACTAGGGTAATAGCCCGCAGGACATCCAGGTTGGTCTGCCGCTGGGCTTCGTTGGCACGGACTGATTCGCCAGTGAACTTTGACGGTACAGAAACCAATGCCAGAAGCAGGATTGGCAGCTTGGTAGGGCTGCTTCTTGTCCTCGAAAGGATATTGCCGATCGTCATGTATCCCGGCCAGGCTTTCTTCTCTCCGGCGAAATTGGTAAGGTCCGTCTGGTCAGATATTCCGATAATGGGCACCACTGTGGACCCGGCGGGCAAAGCTTTCTACCGAGGAACGGAATAGGATGTTCGCACTGGAAACACCACTCCAAGAACTTGTCAGGACCAATCTCATACCTGCATATCCCACCACCAGTCTGCCGTATGCATCTCTGAATATAATTGCTCCCCACTTGAATCATATTCTCAAATAGGTGCTTAAACCGTATCTGAGCTATACGCGACCAGACGGATCACATAGCGGACACAGCCAGTAATATTTCGAGAATAGAAAGTGCTTGCATGTCGACCATCATCAATACTAGCTTCTGCCCATACCAAGTATTCACGAAATGGGTCCAGTATGTCGAGGTGTTGTCGCAAGGTATAGGCGGACCGGAATGATCTGCTATCCGTACCGCCTAAACCTTCCGCAAAGTACGCGTCGATCTGCGACTTGGCTACCTTGCTCCAGACAAACTAGCTCACCAAATTAAAGTCGTGTTCAGATGAGAAAGGGCTCCAAGGGTTATCGGTCATGGCCTGGTTGAGCACTGTATACACAGCAACCTCGCCGAGTGGTCTGCTGGCACCCGGAATAGTTTCTTGACCCGCAAGGCGCACGCGGACTTGTAGGTGAGGAACTTCTTCCGTGTCTGAATCGTTCTGCATATCATCTATCTCACCACCTACTAGATGGAAATCTAGGATCTCGAGCCTGCAATCAGATTCGTAGTCTAAGTCGATCACGTTTTCAGGTTCATCTCGAACAAAGGTATGTCCAAGAGAAGCCGCGTCCGCAATCGCGGTGAGGGAAAGAACAATATCAAGGTGCGTTGTCTGAAGGTTTCTTTCGTATGCAGCGGCTTGTTGATAACGTCGCCTGCAATAAGGGCACTTTGTTGGCTTTGAGGTCATCGTGTGTGGTGTTCCTCTTTCAAGTAGTCTGGCAGATACGTAAGCAGATGGGCTGAGAGGTGCAGCGGACTCAGTCTTTGTAGGTGAAGGGTAGGTTCTTTTCAAGCGGTAAATCAAGAATATTTCAAGTGTGTTTAGTCGGATTATGAAGGGGTCCAGACAGTCAAGCTACCAACTGTTATTCACGGTTTAACTTGTGAAACTTGTCCTCTGTTGAGATGAGACTATGGGAGCCTTGGCTCATGGGTCGCGGCTCCCATGCGGCTCCCATGCGGCTCCGTTAAGGCTTAAAACCTTATCTAAACCCTATCGTCATTGTGGGTGGGTCACGTGACTTTGCCAGATATTCAAGTTTGTACAGGGTACAATCCTTCGAACACCACTAAAACCGTCCTCGTGCGGCCTATATAAGCTCTGTCTTCCCCCCCTTCCATCTTCTCTCCATAATCTTTTCCCCAATCACAATCACGTCCGTGATCCGCCAGCCCATCCTAACAGGACCCACAAAGCTCAGCACAACCTCTCACTCGTCCGCAGTATCACCAGTGTATCCTCAGCTCATTTGAGATTACCTATCTGCGTTTCCCTAGCCAATAACCCCTTCACAGCCATTACCATCCGCAGAACTCCCTTTACCGTCTGCCAGGCCCGCTCGATTTCCATTTTCGAATCTTCCACAATCCTTCATGCTCAAAAGTACCAGCATCTACTAGCAGTCATCCTCCATCCGCTGAGGGACCATTTAAACCCCGCCAAAAAACAGCCTCTTTCTGATCCATGAACCACCCCCCACCCCGATCACTATTACAATGGCAGCCTCAAAGGTTGGTCTCACTTGCGAAAAATTGGCGTCCTTTAAAAACGACGGCGATGTTACCTGGTGTAAGCACGTTTGCAGCTTCCCCCACCCACGAACCTATAGTCCGGAGTATAAAGCCTGGCGAAATGCTATGAAAAGTAAGATGGAGCAAGACAGGATCCCAGGGTCGAAGCAGAGTACTGCCGCCCAATGGGCGGCCATCCAGGCACATGCTCTTACCCTCCGGCCTGTTAGCCACAAGTCAGGACTCTGGCAGGCTGATAACCCCCGTGGCGAACGTTTTACCGAATGGCTCGACCTTTTGCTAAAGGACATAGCAAAAAAACATCAGGGTATCTTAAGAGACATGTTGAGAGCACCTGTTGCCGCTGTTCCAGTTGCGGACCCCATCCCCGCCAGAAATGATCGTAAGTTATCCACAAGTATCCGCAATAAAGATGTACCATATATGCTATTACAGCTCCTGCAGGTCTCGCCAGTCCGCGGTCTGTCCGTCTCTGGGTAGATGAGCCATCCGTAGTCTGCCCAAGCAGCCCACTTCCTGTCACGATGGACAAGATCCTGTGGCAAAGTCGTAGACATGTTTACTGGATAGAGCTAACTGAGCCCACCTTTCGGAACCTACTAGCGGGCATAGACAAAACCATGGCACAGGGAGTCGGATTTCGTATGCTTATTGGTGCGACAAGACAGGGTACACATCTGCTGGAGGACCATCCAGAGGAGCCGCTGCTGCTTGCTGAAATGATCCGAATCACAAATAGCCGACTTGTCCGCATATGGTGGTCATTGAATCCGCCAAGTGAACTAATGGATCTGCTCTTCTGTTGCCATCGAACGAATGATACAGAGGATAGCACTCCTCCTCCCGGTGAGATCAGGTTTGCTCCACATGATAACCAAGGCCCCCCTCCAGACGCCTCAGATGACAGGTCCGCCAGTAGTGATGATAGACAGAGCTCAGATGGCCACCAGCCAGAGTCATCTGCTGCGGCCGCAAAGCGAACTACCTCATCAAGAAGCACCAGGAGCGGTAATACCACAAAAAAGCCTAGGCGAACACACAGCATCAATTGGACGGACATTGGCGAATCATAGCCAGAGTCTTCTGGTAGGCAAGCTTCTGCCCCTCGTGCTAACTTGGGCACTCGTGTTTTGAGGTCTAGTAGTCAAGGAGAACGGGAGACTGACCTAAAGAAAGCATCCCAGACCCCAGCCAATTACAGTGGTAAACGCAACCTCGTGGTCATGCAAGAGGGCGATGAGCCATACGGTTTGGATGGAAATCCGGAACCCCTGAGGCAGGTGGCCCGCCAGGTGGGGGCAATCGATGCCGGCATTGAGGTTGAGCCGGACACACGCGATGGGGAGCATAATCTGAGTCGGCAACTTGCTGACAGGCCTAGTCCGACAAACAGTCCGTCTCTGTTTACTGCCAATCCGGGTCACCATCATGCGTCTGCAACCTCTGAGCTGGCAGAGGCGAGAAGGTCAGCTGCGCCTCTTTTGATGCTGGCCTCAGGGGCCGAGCAGCCTGTCAACACTTTGGCGACACAAGTCGATACGCCTGGCAGAAGCCATTCCCTCTCCGATCCGCCTACCAGTGATGTATGTGCTGATATTCCGACAGCTGAAGAAGTCGGACGAGAATTAAGCCCGCCCGCTGACTCCCCAACCGACTCGAGTGCATACGCTACACTGGTAAGTTCCGGTTACGACTACCAGGTTTTTCATCCACGCTGTTGGTAATGTCTGCCGCAGTTCTGGCAGAAACGGGCGTTGGGAGTCCGCTCAAGTCCGTTTCCGTCCTGGCTCACTAGCTCTGCAAACAAAGCGCTCCTGCCCCAACCAATGTGCCTAATGTCTGGCTAGCTCAGGGCGCAGGTCCATTTCAAGCAATTTACAAGTACTAGACCACGATGGACCATTCGACTTTTTCTTTTGGTGTCTTCACTTTTGTTTCTAGAGTTCTTGTTATTCTCGCTGTTTCCCGACTATTTCTGTTTTAGATTAGCCCGCTACGCCTGGGCTACTTTCCCTGATCAGTATACTTAATTTAGACCTGCGACTGTCCGCAGATCCTGCGGGTGTTTCCTTTGGGTGTTTTTCATTTGAAGTTTAACTTTTAGAGTTTTGCGAGTTATCCTTGTATTTTTTCCCACACATTTTTGTTTGGATTGGCCCAGCTGTTGCTGTTCCGGGTTGCCCAAACCCAATGTAGTCTACGGACACTTTGTTGCTCTACGGGGTCCCTCTTAGTGTTTTGCAGACCATTCTTGTTTGCCACTAGCTGTTCTGCGTTTACCGTGTCGGCTCGTGGGACCTGCTCTCTGAATCTTCGCGGATCATTCTTGCTCTTTTCCAGCTCTTTTTCGTTTGGTATATGTTCTCTCTGCTGCCTTTAGCGATTTGCTCTTTGGACTTGTGCGGATCATTATTGTTCTTCTCTGGCTGTTTTTGGTTCGGGGTTGCCCCTTTCATTACTATTCCTATCCTAGCTTTTCATCTTATATCCCATCCGTTGAGCCTGAGCGGCAGCTTTCACTTTCTGAGATTAGCATCCCGGCCCGAGCCCTCGCATTACCTGCATTTGTTTCTGTCCTCTTGGGAGATATACTCAAACCAGATTAGTCCGTGCATTCTGATAAATCTTTTTTCATCTGGTTCAGGAACCCCAAGTACCTAACACACGTATTACCCCGGTGAAATCACAGTGCGGCCAAGTCTTCGGGTGCAAATTCCTATATCAAGTACCAAGCTGCAATTTGGACGCGCGGTGTGTGCTGACCCCAGCGGACATGAAAGCGGGTGATGATCTGTGAATGTCCTTAGTTTTTAAGGAAGCTGGGCCAACCATTTCAATCTTCCAAGTTCACACCCCATGGCGTGCCCTGAGCTACCTACCAATAGAGGCTTCCTGACACCACCTGCACCTCAACGTCATACAGTGCAATTCTCTTCTATCACTATTCACCTGCATACTATGTCACAACAACAGCGGCGGCTTATGGCAGACCGAGCGAGTTCATCGAGGCAGGAAAGGCAAAGACAAAGGGAGGTCCTTCGCGGAGGTTTCCAGGGATCTGGGTCCAGGGACGAATTAACTATAATAACATCACCCAGTGTTGAGACTGTTATGGCTAGGTCCGCTGTAGGTAGGATGAGGGATGCCGTGCGGGAGCCAGCTTCTTCAGAACTCCAGGTACCAGAGCCTGTCCTGAACAACCGGCAGCAGGTCTTACAGTCAGCGGATTAGAGTCTAGACTCTAATGATGGGGGATATGAGGGTAATGATGGCCGGAGTGAGGACAATGAGGAGAGTGCGGAGAACAAGTTAGGCCAGCATCGTGACGATACGGATCATCCATCGGCCTGGGGAGCACAAAGACCAATTGGGCGTGAGTTGCTTAGCTCGCAGCGCTTGATACTGACAATCACCCCTGGGAATACCCAGAATTCCACCAGGAGGATTAGTTACCCTGGACGGTGAACGTCTGTACAAGTACGAGTTAGCCAAAACGGTTTTATATCTGCCATTCCCTCCCGTTCGCCCACAGACTTGAATCCACTTGGGATGCCCGTGATAACCCCAAATCAGCCACATCCAACGGTGCGGGAAGTGGATAGCGGAGAACAGCAAGCTAGCAGTAGTCGAAATATGGCAACCAGGCTTGAGCCTACCATTCTAGCCAGATCCAGTGACCTGATGTGGGACTGGACGATTTTCATCAATCCATTTCCGGACCCAATTACCCTAACCGAAGAGGTCCGCACATGTTGGAGCGATGCCTGGACCAAATTAGACTTTCCCGACTTTGCTGATGCCACCCCACCCACAAATGACCAGGTAAGTTACCCTTAATCGATAACTAACATCCAATCCTAGACTAAATGCAGTTGCCACTCGTCACTCATTTGCAGATCCAGGCAACGCACCGCGGATGCAGATCTCCGTATCTGCATTCAGCAAAGCAGGCAATAACAAAACTCTATAAGCTGAATATTGAGGATCCTCCAGCCTGCGCACAGAGAGTAGAATACCTACTGGAGGAGGATAGGTTCATTTGCCCGACGGGCAGCTATGAGGTATCTTTTTGACATTTGTTGGGATTGTTTCTAATCGGAGTAAGAGTAAATCGATCTAATCCTGCGGACAGCCAATTTCTCTTAGATTCCTGGCACCCCAGAGCCCTGGTGTGATATTTGCTCAATATTACTCTGACCGAAAAGGAAAGGCATAACGGATGAGGGTTTCCTGGAAAAGATTGATGGCCCATTTATCTGTCTGACAGCCACCATATTATGTCATTCACTGCAATGTTGGCAGACTGGCATCTGTATTGATAATGTGGCTTTCACAAGGGCCACTTCCGGGGGTAAGAAAAATAATTTGTACTGGCAGGTTTCTAAAGTGTCCGGATAACCCGACGGCCTGGGCATACGGACACTTTTGAAAACAGCAAGTACTCTAGTTAGCTGAAAGGGCAGCTAACGGATAGATAGCCCTGCTGGAACGTCAGACACGATCCTGTGGCACAACGGGAAGAGTTTGGCAACGTCGAATAATCCAGCGGATAAGGACGATATTGGAGGCCAGAATCGGGAAGGAGCGGGGAAAGCGGGTCGAGAGGATGGTAGGAAATGATAATGATGTGTACGTATTGAGGCGGGAGTTTGGTACTGATACGGAGCTGGATGAATTCGAGGCCGCTGGCGGCCTCGTGGATACAGGACGAGGACATGGTCGGCACGAGGCGCGGCGAGAACATGGGCCCAATCCGGGAGCACTGGTTGGTGCAGCGCAGTTCCAAGACCTTGGGGAGGCGGAATTGCATCTTGAAGAAACGGATCGAGAGGATAGGGACAATGGTTTTATCACCACTCGATAATCGTGTATATACATGTAATAAAATTAAATTAAATTACGGGTGCTAAAAGGGTCAGGAATGGTTAAACAATAGTAGTGTGCGAGTCGGCGGGCAGGAAAGGCATGAGAATGAATTCCGCGGAGGTTATCAGCCGTGCAAGTATGAGTAAGGCATCTAGCGGGCACTTGTAGGTTCGCCAGGCATGGGAATGTGTCGAGCACATGGTTATAAACTGCGCAGGCTGGGGTAAGTCGTCTAGCGGGCAGCTGTAGGTTGACAGCCACAGGAATGGGTCTGGGGGGCTGTGAGAAGCCGGGGAAGACGGTCGGAGCCGGCGAGCGGACTCTAAGAGGCCGGGGAAGACGGTGGGTGCCCGTGAGCGGACTGTAAAAGGCTGGGGAGGTTGCGAGAGGCATGGAGTAGACAAGATAGGATGTGGAGAGCTGAGGAGAGAGCCGCACGAAAGGGCAAGAAGGGGGGGAGGTCCGCCGGAAATGGCAGAAGAGGGGCTAGGATCAGAGGGTGGAGGAGGAATGGCTGATCGTATTGGGAGGGATGAGGGCGGAGGAAGTAATGACGGGAAAATGTCCACCGAATACGCGAGGACTGAGGCAATCCAGGAGTGTGGGAGAAGCGGAGGTGATGTTGGTGGGGTTCCAGATGAGAAATGGATTCAGGGAGAGGTTAGTGACAGGGTTAAAGGAGAGAGGGTATCATGGCAAGAATGCTGGTGGGAGGGCATATTGTGGGGAGAGCCGGAAGGAGAGATGTCGCGGCGGCAAGACGTCCGCAAAAGGGCAGCCTGGGAATCGGTGTATTGGGAACGAAGGGATGAAGAGGCTGGGCGCTGGAAGTGGAGTATCAGGGGGGTGACTGCGCCAGGGGGTGTCAAATGCGTCAGGACGCAAAAGGGCCTCGTCCAATGTGTCCGGACGCTGACTTGCCCGTCTGGACGTATTGGATACGCCCCTTTCACTTCCGGACGGAATGAGCCCGGGCCGATGCTCCCAGCACAGGAGTTAACATTATAAGCGCCTGGAACGTCCGGCGCACAAGGTGAGCGGGGAGAGCCAGAACGCAAGGTACTTTTTTTTGCTGATGTTCAGTATAATCAGATATGTTTCACGGATTGTGTCCTTCGCTGTTGGGATGCAAGTAGGAGGCCGGCTGGTGCCCTGAGGCTGTCGCAATGCCAGAGCCAGAGGACGGTGTTAGCTTCACAGAGTAAACGTAGCGTAACCCCAGAGTACACAAAACTAGGTGGAAAAGCTATTCTTTTCCCACATGTCTAACATGCTACAGGTTACTTTCTGAGACCGTGATACTGTATCTAGTCCCTTCTGAGAATCAGGTGCTGCGTCAGGTTGGGTCTGGTGTGTTGGGTGGTAGGTAATAACGTAGGCAGGTTATGTTTGGCACAGTGGTCAACTATAGAAAGAGAATTCACATGGAACTTAGACACCTCGCTCAGCTCTTAGAATCTGCTCTAACTAAAACAAAAAACTCATCACAGAAACAAGTGTATAAGTAAAATATAAGTACTACTTCATGATCCTTCTGTTGATCACCACACCTATCTCTCTATCCTGCCATGCCTTTATTCCTTTGTTAAATAAAGGCAAGACATGCCTATCTAATCTCTTTCAAATCATTAACCATTCTACCTCAATCTCCCAAAATATGAGAAAGCATCTATCCGATCTTTCAGACTCTCTCACATCTTGCAAAGTCAACCACATCCTTTCAACAGTAGGCTGGGTGCATACTGATTAGCGATTAGGATTCCAGTATCAGGTACCTCAGACACACAGAACGCACAAAATACAGCATATTATTTTTACTGATGTAGTTTACTTGTAGTTAAATATACCAAAAAATCAATTTAAAATTATACTAGCTTATGAATATGGTATAATACTACCCTGATTAGGTAATTCAGACATATGATTATGATGTGAAATATGTCTTACTTGGCTTTTCTATACATCAAACCCAGTTACCTGAGGCTATTGAAAACATGTCGAGGCCTGTTGGAATATTTCCAGTATTTTTTCTAGTATTATTCTGATATACATTTGGTCCACTCTCGAAAGTAGCCAATTACCTCAACATACTATAAGGGCTTCTTGAAGCCTGAAATATGACTGTGCAACTTATTTATATTTTACTATGACTCAATCCCCACTCTTCTAAACCCCTTTACTATTCTGCATAAATACCGAATTTCTTCTATTCTAGTCACTTGGTAAATTAACTTGAGTTTTATAATTTGGTCCATTATCCTCTTTATACTTCTTGAGATATAGGGTTTAAATGTCCAATTTTGCAGATACGATTGAAACCATGTTGAGAGAATACTATATAGTTCAAGTTTCTTGTTGCATATACATATAATTGTAGAATGTATGAATAGCTGAATATCAAAACTGATCACTTTATACTTCATTTTACTATTAGTATATAGACTAATAAATCACATTCATATATAGTTTATAATGGAACAGAGATCGAAGACACTTAACTTGTAGAGTGAGGACAGCCACAGAGAAAATAGTAGTTTATGAAATTTCTGGGTTGAGCGATGTAGGTTTCTAGTGTCAAACGGTGTTTGCACTTTGTTCTAATTACCTGAATTGTTCAACTGCTACATTCCAACTAGAGAAACAGAGCTAGCATATACATAAGTATAAATAATAGGCCTTTCCTCAGTAGTTGAAGAATTATCAAACAACAATGCAGACAGCTTGGTAATATAACAAGTTATCAAGTTATAGTTAATACTCTTCGATATTTGATTATACTCTAACTATTTATCTATACCGAAATATAAATTATGAGTCTTCCTAACTATTAATCTGTTAAATATCCTTTACCTAGTTAGCTTGGAATACTAATGAATTATCCACCCTGTAACAAACACATTCCCATTTATTATAAAGGCTCTTAACCTTACTCCTCTCGCTTGTTCTTTGGCATTTAGTATAGGCTAATATAGACAACTGTTAGTTATTGATACTTGATTGCTCAATACCTGTAGTTGCAATTACAGTACTACCACCTATTTGAATTGCATAAACACAATTAAACATATCTTGGATTATGAACAGCTATACTATATGGCTGTAATACTGTTTCTATAGTTTCAATAATAGCCTTCAAGCATTCAGTAACTAGAGACTTTAATCATCTAAATTATACTAACCCGCTCCTAGTACTGCTTGAAACTCTTCTTCTAGGTCTTATTGGCTATCACTTGCTGGAAACACTCTGAAACTCTGAACAATGGTTCCTTGAGCACTTTTCAACCAGGAGTGTTTCATGAAAGTAAAATTACTGATCTACAGTTGCATCTAACTATAATGGGTACAAGAATCCTTAATTTTTTCTATAAGTTGTTCACTATAGCAGTTATTTTCCGGTGTAAATTGTTTTTCGTGTTCGCCGGAACTTCTCTGAGTCACTAACTTAGGGGCTGTTTGGCGTGACAGCCAACCATGGTTTACAAACCATGGTTTTAAAATTCAACCAATCAGGAACCTAGAAATTTGATTACATAAGAAGTTTAAAGAGCTGTGATTGGTTGAATTTTAAAACCCTGGTTTGTAAACCATGTTTGGCTGTCACACCAAACAGCCCCTAATTTTAGCCATTCATTATAGCGAGGTGCAACTGTAATCCTATCTCAACTGCGACAGAACTAGGCGCGTGATGAACAGAGGCACTTCATAAGTCAAAGTAGATTAGTCAAGGTTAGAATTACAAAAGATCGCTTGTAATTAATCCCTGTTCGTAACCAATTTTACCCGCCCAGCTCAGTCGCGCCCCAAGTACTTAGCTTTTTAAAGTCACCCGACGCTTTGCATATATTAGTACGTATTTTAGCCCAGAGCGTCCGGAGACTTTTTCAATGGCCAAGTTGAGACTGTATCAATGATTCCACCCACCCAATAATGCACCTTTGGAGGATTATATACACCCTAACTATCCACCCCATTCTATCTCTCCAAAGACTGATTCTCATTCGTGCCTCTCTTTGCTCCCCCCATGACCACCACCTGTAATCGAGCTAAAAGCATCTGTCGTTTTGAGGATGGAAGTGGAAAAAAAAAAGATAAGAGTATCGAGAAACAAGAAAACGAAAATTCATCAGACGCCCAAACCCCTTTTATAGTACGAAAGAGAATAGGAAAACTATACAATACCAGCCCATGATTTGGAAAATTTCGCCAACGCGTCACTAACCCGTTGGATATTTCTTCTCGGTGCAAAAGACCATGGTCACATTAATCCAGCCCCGTTGGCCCCGTACTTGGATGTAAGAGGAAAGAAATACAAAGAAAAAAAGTAGTCAAGGCAACTCTACATTAGCCTATGACGCAGGAGCTGCAGCAATGGGTTCCGCAATTCGGGTGACCTGGTTTCCGGCACGGACAATGCGCTGGTTGTTGCTGTCGAGAGCAGCGTCAACATCCTTGTTCTCCTTGGAGGCCTGCTTCCAGATCTCGACCTCACAGCCTCCGCGGATGACAGCGACACGGAAGTTAGAGAGGAGGTTGTGGGCAGCGTTGGAGTGGTTGTACACACCACCGTTGAATATGGCGGTAGCGTCCTTTCCAATTCCGGAGTTGATCATAGCCTTTCCGCCAGGATGGTCGTTGATGAATGAGGAAATATCATGGACAACGCCGGCAACAAGAATAAGAGCGCGTCCATTGCGGGCTTGCTCTTGGTACTCCTCAAATTCCATGACAGGAAGTTGCTCCAGAGGAACACCCCAGTCCAAGGTGGCACGCTTGCGGTCAAGCCTCTTCTGCTGTTGTTGAAGACGGCCTTTCTCAATTTCGTTTTGACGGAACTCCTTGAGGTCGTAGGCGAGACCAAGCTGTTTCCAGACCCAGATTATCCACTTGGTGGGATCATCTGTAAGACATTGTTAGTGGATGGTTAAAGGATGCACTGGCCAAAATTTCCCCAAAATAGGTGCAAGAGGGAAGAAAAAAACCCCAAACTTACACTGATGCCATTCGATGGCGTTGCGGTAGTCGCTGGGGAACTCGTGATGGAAGTTATGATATCCTTCGCCAAGAGTGACAAGGGCAGTGATGACGTGATCGCGGGGAGAGTTACGGTCGTCAAATGGTTGGTCTCCGAGCCAATGAGCAAGAGAGTTGACACAGAAGGTTGCCTGTTGCACAAAGAAAATCCTGAGGATGCCGGCGTAGACAAATCCACCAACCCAATCACCCCAGCCCAATCCAGCAACGAGGCACGGAAAGACGAGACCCATGAAGATCACAACAGCAAGATAGTTCTTGTGCTGCCAGACAACAACGGGGTCCTCGTTCAAGTCAGAAATATCGGTACGTCCAATACGCTTCGGGTTCTGCTTAAGAATCATCCATCCCACATGGGAGTACAGCAATCCCTTGCGGACACTATAGGGATCCTTGTCGGTATCGGTGTAACGGTGATGAGCCCTATGATCACGAGACCACCAACGAATGGAACCCTCAACAGCACCACCACCAACAGCTGCAAGGAAAATCTTCAACGGAAGGCGCGCAGAGTATGAGGTATGAGCCCAAAGACGATGGTATCCGGCGGTGATACCAAAACCAGTCCAGAAGTAATAGAGGACGGTCCAGCAAAGGGTTGGTGTTCGGAGGGGAGTGTAGAAAGCTGCCCAAACACCAAGCATAGGAACCAAGACGATGAGGGTAATGTTGAGTTTGTCGATATGTTGCCATAAATTCCCCAAGGTAATTGGCTACAACATCAGACTTTAGTACTTCAAATTTTGGCAACCCCCGGCGAACGGGTGTCGATTAGGAGCAAACTTACAGTTTCGCTGATATGAGGACCGACTAATCTTGTCTTTCGGAGCTTTGCTGCAGCCCCGGCAGGGCCAGCCGAAGCGGTAGCAGCAGGAACCATGATGGTGGTGATGGTGATGGTGATGATGATAATGGTTCAGCTGTCGTCGCAGGAGGTGATGAGCGAAGGGGGAGTTTTTAAAGGGTGTCGAGCTGCGACGATTGCAGGGAAAGGGGGAAAGGCAACGACTGCCAGGTTGTGGGTGGTTGACGTTCAACTGACAAAATAGATCTGTTCCAGTTGAGGAGGAGAAGCAAAGGGCATCTTAAAGGAGGGCAGGATAGGGATGCTGGGGGGGTGATTTTTTTCTTGATTTTTCCCCTTTTCTCTCACAACATTCCTTGTAATCATTTTTTTCTTTCTTTTCTGATGGGAGCGGGCGATACAAGACAAATCTTGCCCTCCCCTCCTCCCCTCCCTTTCGAGAAGAATATGGGGGAACCTGCCGACACTCCTCTCATCCTCAACGCTCTCTGGTGCGGTGGCGGGAGTTGTGGTTTGCCCCCAGACATTGCGGATCTCAGTTCGACAGTTTCCAATTTGAGCAAGCCAAGACTCGCTTAGGCTAGCACCCGTCCCAACATAACCTTTTTTGAATGCTCAACAAAACAACATCCCAGCCCTCCTTGGTTCGGCTGGGGCAGCACGCATCAGCATTTTCTATCGGCTTCTCACTTGTTGGGGCCGCCATTCTCGTGGCAAAGCCCGACGGACCCCACTGCCAACGAGGAGAGATATCCACTGCACTGCTTTGTACTCTACAAGTACTTGTACGAGCAAACACGCGTACAGCACGAGCAGAGCAAGGTACTATACCTGCAGTGCACGGCCGAGATGCCCCTGTAATGAAATCAACTCTCACACAGTACCGTAGTACGGTACCGGTACTTGTATCATACGAGTACAATACCATATTGATAGTCTAACCTTTTTGAGATCATTCACCGTCTGCCAGTGTCCTTAATCCTGACGATGAGATTCGACAAATTTTCCAACATTTCTCTATTCATGAATGGCCTGATTTTGCCTTCGCATTTGAGCTGCGGGGAGGGAGGAAAAGAATTGTTTCTGGTACCCGCACTCCAAGTACCGGTAAGCCCGGCTGAGGCTGTGAGCCGATCGCGCCTCGCGTCGATCATCCCAGCATGTTCTTTCTCGTGCTTCCACCCTCTTCCAATTTAGGAAGCCTTCCAGAATAACTCCGATCATGAGGCTCCCTGATCTGCTGGCGCCTCCGGACTTTTGAAAAGGCACAAGACGATATCATAGGCCATATCCCGCCAGATGAAAAATAAAAACCTTGTGGCCTATGTTCCAATGCTGGAAATCCAATCAAGGTGTGAGAGTGTGGCACTTGTCGTGATAGGTAATGTAGGAGGGAAAACCCCTCCCTGAGTACTGTGCCGAGAAAACCTATTATCAGCCGATCTCGGGCCCTCCCTATCCCCTAAACCGCTGAAACATTCAGGCCCATTTAAAATGTTGAACACTAACTCATTTGGGAAACCGTGATATGAAAAACTCAATACTCGAGAAGTGTTGTAGTGCTCAGAATTGGACAAAATCTGTAGTGCTCAGCATGGCCGTGATGGAAAAGAGATTGTCCGCGCAGCTTTGTTCCCGAGTACTCAAATAGGCTAGTGTTCAACATTTTGAATGGGCCTGAATGTTTCAGCGGTTTAGGGGATAGAATGCCACCGAGGTTTTTTTATCCCAGCAAAAAACACCATGTTTCGCCCACAGCCAAGAGGTATCGTAGTGCTTCAACTTCTAAGCAAGAAAACACAATCACAAAAAATCATAAAAAATCTAAATATTTCATAAAAATACAACCGAAATACAGCTGAATTTTAGAATTTTCTCTGGCACAAAAGGGCCGCCATGAAGATGGCCTGTGTCGCTTAAAAATCACCCTTTTAGGAAAATGCTATGGAAGGCATGCTGCCAAGCTATGTTGATACAATGCTTCTTACCTTGTTTGGCATTATGGGGGATCAGTGGGTGAAACATCGCACTTTGCCGGGATAAAAAACGTTGCTGGCATTCTGTAGGGGTGGTCTGAGATCCGCTGGTATGGAATACGGTAAGTTTTCTCTCAGATCCTCCTGTCGTAGCTTTGACCCTGGGACCATCAGGAAGGCAAGATTTCACCGCCAGTGGAAAATTCCAAAGTACGCAAAACCCTCGAACCACCAGTCAGCACTCCCACCCAGCGGCCAAATACCGTATCGTAGTTCAATCGTCCAACTCTCCCCAATCCCCGAGATATGCCCGTTGATACAAATAACCCGGCAGGGCCCGCATCGCCGTCATCATATTAGGACGATACTTGTAAGAAAACTGATCAGGCAGGCGATGCTTCTCTCTTCTTTTATCTTCGCCGCCCATGTGATCATCCAAGTACGTGTGGTACTTGTACCATATCACCGAGCTTATTTCTCTGACACACCAAGCTATCTGGGCTCGCTTTGTGGAGCTTTACGACCCGGCTACTTGCTCTATAATCAAACTCATCAGCGCAGGAGCGCTGCCGCTCTCAACCATCCGATCCTCTGGTAATGGCTTGGGATACCTCTATTTCGTCCCGGAAGCCGGGTGTGTGCCGATGCTGAAAACCTTGGCGCTGCACTGAACCTACCATCTAACTTATCATCTGGACTGGAAACACGACACATGTAGGGGGAATCTGGGGGGTTTGGGGGTTCTTATCACATCGACATCAAAAGCAGAACCATAAAAGTGAGGTCCCAACCTTCTCCCTTTGTCCCACTGAGCCAAAGGCCGGTATCTTGGGTGCTAGTATTGTAGGAGAAATTTATTTATTGCAGACCTACTTTAATATCACACTTTCCGCCAATACTCGGGGGTGTACCTGGATGATCGGACAGACAGGGGTCAGAAAATGTATGTATCAGCATACATTTCCTGACTCTGTCCGTCCGATCACCCACCTACACCCACGAGTACAGCATGGGGCACGGCACAGCACCCCTCTCGATAAGCAATATTGATGTACTATAACTCCTAAACTATGCTCGGGTACTCCTTAGCTTAGGCTCATCCAAAATCCGAAAAATAAGCAGTTTCTTTTCTCCACGAAACCTCCGTTTTCTGCCAGCCCAGAGTGATATCAACCCAAGCTAGATTTGGATGCTGCACCCATAAGAAATGTAATAACTCCTATGACCCGAAAAACCTACACGCTACCTACTACCGCCCGTTGCCTTGCGGTTTCGCCCGTGCTCGTGTAATTATCTGCGTTCATGGTGTTTGGCCAGCATACGGAGAGATAGACGGCACGGTACCTCTCTGCCTGTGCGGTGGAGTGAAGGGTGTATTCGGTATAGCAGGCGGGAGATTTTGGCGTCCCAGTAACATGCGGGAGGATGGTTTGGAATGTTCGATTGAGAGGGTTCTCTGTGGATGGTGTTGCTACAAATTGGCCGGGTTGGCTGTGGAGGTTTGGCAGAAGAGCGAGAGCTTTTCTCCAATCAGCTACTGGCCCGGACGATCGCATCATTCTCGTAGGGCATTTTCGCCGACCTCATGAGAGATCACCAGATTAATTTTTGTACTCGAAGAATGGTACAGGAATCGCCTTGTGAGTATGTCACGTTCGGGAAGGTATTCTAAGGCACGGCAAATTGTGTCGCCCTCATCTCTCACTGCTGGCACCTACCGTATATGTAACAATTGCCGTTGCCCCAGTACCGTATTTATCTTGAATAAAAGAGAATCGCGCTAAGAGGTTATGTTAAGGTTTAGACACCGCCTCACATCAGTATTGGGTATGTTATGTTGCCGATGATTTTCTAAGACAGAAAATAGGGAGAAAATTTGGACTTCACGGTCCCCTCTCTGTAAAGTGAGATGGCTGGAGAGAAGAAATAGGATCAAATCACGCAAAGAGATGTCTTAGCTTTAATATGACATCTTAGCGCGATTCTCTTTTATTCAAGATAATACGGTACCGGCCTCGCTTATTCAGCACCTTCCCCATCCTTGTAAGCATACTAAATTGAATCCTGATGAAAACTATCATTTCCTAATCATTCCCTCAAAGTCGTCCCCGGCTCAAACTAGGATTCCCAGCTACAAAAGTTGGGTACTAACCATACTGTCTGCTATAGAACAGGAGATAATCTGCTGCCAAATGCCCAGTATTATCATCACTAAAATCTTTTAGGCCCTGTTCGGCATGTACCAATAAAAATATATTGTGATAAAAGTTGAAAATGGCATATATGCCAATAAAAATATTCAGAGTTGAAAAAATATAGGGGTGTTCGGCAACACTTTTATAATTTCAATAAAAAATAAATAACCATTACCCTCCAAGATACATTAGGGCAAAAGTCAAAAAAATAATATAAATAAAAAATAATTAGGCAGAATATTATTCTCTAATAGTAGATTGAAAATACAAGTTGAAACAAGCTAGCTTCAACTAAATGATATGATAATTATTAATGCTAAGAGTATGGTTCACTGAAAATAGTTGAAAATGTATTATATTAATATTTTAACAATAAAGGACAATTCATATTAAAATGTGGGCATTATAAGTTCTTTCTGAAACAATATGAGGCTATTTTTTATTACAAGTTTAGCATATAGAAATATGAATCATATCTTGTAATGTGATACCTAGCCCTACAATAAATATATAAAATAAAAATTTATACACATAATAAAAATATATCATGATATTTTTGTACATGCCGAACACACCCCGATAGAAAAACTTTAATATGCCATAATTTATGCTATAAAAGTCATTTTTATGCTCTAAAAGTGACATGCCAAACAGGGCCTTAAATGAAATGTAAAAAGAGAGCTGTGTTTGCAGCTGACTTGTTCTGTAGCAATCGGATATCTTCAGGTCTGAAAAGCCCCATCCTACACTTCTCCCAGGTCCCGCTACCCACCTGGGTGTCCAAGACATTTAGGTTAACAGAAAATAACCTGTTTTCCTGCCACCTAGGTCCTCTCGCGCAAACTCCCTATTAACCACTTTCAAGTATGATAATATCATACCGGTACAGTGATAAATTGCTGTTGCAGCCTTACGGAGACACCGTGACCTACCCCTTGACTTTTCCGTTCCTGCCCCCTCCTTCCCTGAGAAGACAATCCCCCCCCTTGCGTTACTTTTTTCTCTTAATCTCTTGGCTTAATCTCCTTGCGATCCCATTAATAGGCAATATAAGTTTCTTTCTCGTCTTGAATACATCTCTCCACTTACTCTCTCTCGTGTCACTATTTGTTGGATATCTTGGGCTGTTCGCCGAAGCTTAGTCATACCTTTAGCTTGGTTGCAACTGGCTATGGGGCTCACTTGTCTTCTTTACCCTTTGTTTCGTTTTCTTTTCTCTCTTAACTCAACTTAACTGAACACAGTAAACTAAACTAACAAAACTGCTCTTAACACAACTCTCATTTTCCCTTTGAATCTCGCTCTTGCCTTCACTCCCAGTGAAGCTCTGTCCACAGTATCGCTACCCATCAAGCGGTCTACAAACACTTTATTCTCTCTACCGCTTAAAGAACTCGGCCGACCGCGGATCATTTCCAACACTACTCAACGAAGATTTTTTGGGCCGAGTGATTGACCATGATGCCAAGGAAAATGCTCTTTGCCCTGTTAAGACGTCTTACCAGAGTAAGAACCTCAGCGAGAAGATATTGGGCCGGATTTAGGTGCTTAATATTGTTTATCGAAGGGAATAGGGGCTGGGGAGGGGGAAAGAAGGGGGAGGGAGAAAGGCATTGATGCCTAGAGATCGTCTAGGGTTTTACAAACATACAGGATGACACAAGCCGTCACAGAGTATCACTCGGGAAACAGCAACAGAAAGTGGGCAAACACGATTTCCAGCACTTGGAAAGCCAACTCAGACAAACGGGTAGGGCCCTTGACCTGATTTTAATGTTAAAGCTCCAGCCATGCAATTGCACGCCCCGCGGTGATTGAGTGTTGAAGGGATGAATGTTGATAGAGTGGTAATGGAGCCATATTTTAATCTCCCTGGTTGTTCACTTCCAACCCTCTGTCCACAATACCTGGTGGCTTATTCTTCCTTCTCACGATTCACCGATACTCCGCCAACGCCAAAACATGAACCGACGGCAATAATAAGTCTTCAGATTCAAACCAATTGGCATTTCCAGAGCAAAGATGACTATGCGCCAACGCAATCCCAAACACCGAGACAGGGGTAAATACAGAGTAAGAGAATGAGAGAGGGGAAAGGGTGTGGGGTGTGTGGAGGGGCGGACAGCTATATACATTCTAGGTATCCCCACCAGATGACCCACTTGAGCTCGAAAAAAAGAAGCTGTGCACAGCTTGTAGTAGTGGTGGTGGCGGTAGAATAAAGCCTACAGAGCCAAATATCGGCGGGTGATCTGTAGGCCTAGCCCGCCGGACAAGGCTCCCCCCGGCAGGGAGTGGCACAGGATCAGGCCTCGTGCTTCTTACTTATCGGTGGTGGAAACCTCAATCTGAATCGTTTATCTGAGGATCCCCGAACCATTCAAGTATCAGTTACTCGAGCACATTCCGAAATGGAAGAAACAGGCCGGGAGAATAAATGAAATCAGGAAAAGACATACCCTGATTCTTGACAGAATACAAAAAATTCACGATAACGTCATTCTCCTGAATCGGTTGTGCATTGAAGTTTTTCCGAACCGCGGTGGCTAGTGCCTCCCTTCCGATGCGAACTCTCGCTCTCGCCGGTGACCTCCGCCCGATGCCGGTGGAGAGCACAGTGTTGTTAAAGCCCCCACTAGAACTTGGTATAGAAAGCCTGTAGGCGTAACGGTATCGATGGAGTGTTCGTATGTTGATGTCTGACCAGCCCATCTAACCCATTTTACTCGTTCGTTCATTAATATCTCGATAACGCTTGGAGATAGACCCCGAGAAGTAATAGGGTGAGGGGAAAATGAACTCACTCCTTCGATACCCTCATGGGCATGGGTACCGTTAGCATTCGTGCTGGCTCCGCCCCCCCCAACCCCGCTCACGCCGGTGCCGCCGTTCGAGGGCTTTTCTTGCGAGCTTGGAGGAGGGGCATTTTGTTGCCGGCGTTTGTCGATGGATCTCTCACGGTCGAGTTTGCTGACGGAGGTTTCAGAACGGGAGTCGTCATGGGGGTTGGGGCGGGGACGGGCTGGCGGCATGATAGACGTGGAAAGGAGGCAATGTTCCAGCTGGGAGGAGGAAAGGAGGGGAAGATGATGGGAACCAAGACGGGGGGATAAGGGTTGGTGATGAGTTGTGGCGGTGGGGGTGCGACGATAAGTGGAGGTAGGTAAAAGTGGGAAGATAATGTGCGAGGATCTATGGGTTATGATTAGGGCAGGACCTAATGGAAGGTTGGAAGAAGAAACCTGGATGAGGGGGATCTGGCGGGAGAATAGAATATTCACGGGAGAAAACACCTGTGCTCAAGGCCCGGGGGGGGGGGGGGGTTAACAGCCTAGTTAGAACTTGGAACAAACAGCCTATGATATCTCAGAAAATTTAATAATAGATTATATTCCCATCCACGAAACCAAAAGCAGATTCCGCCCTAATTGGTGAAGGTGGGGAAACGCGAATATTTTCTCCAGCGCGTATTACATAATCGGTCTCCCAGAGCCTCAAAACGCGTGAGGCAACGCGTACCCTGTCTCAGCAATGGCCCCTGGCCCGTGAAAGCAAAGTATGATACTCGAGTACAGTACCTGTATTCTGCTCTCAATTTGAGTCAAAGCCTTCAATTAAACAAGCTATCTGCTTGAGAACTGTCCAGTGTGGCAAGGCAGATAACTTCTATTTTATCAATATGCGGCATGCCGAGAGAAAGACTTTGAGTCTACTTGTAATTGGATTGGACATATCGCTGAAAAGGGAGAGAGATCTATCTTCGCTGAAAAATAAACACCATCTGGACTAACCTAAATCTCACCACCCCAGTACACGGATAACTCCGCTCTCCAAGAAGAAAAAAATAAATTAATAAACGGGTGAATAACAGTGGGAGAATTGGAACTGAATTTCACAACACAGATCAATTAGTATAGTAGGGGCAAAGCCCGTATGTAGTGCGCGCTCATCACTATCGACTTCTTTTCTCAACCTTCTCCAATAATGACCTTCGAATTCCAGCGTTCGCGACTCCTCCAAACCCGAAACTACAAACACAACATTAGATGATAAATCGTTATCGAGTTGAGAGTGGGGATGGGGTGGTCGTGGGCAAACGTACGCTGGAATGATCCTGCACATCCTAGCTACGGCCGATGGTGCCCAATTCCTCTTGACTGCCTCCCAACGACTCTTGATAGTAGCTTTGCCTTGCCGATTGTAGATATCAAGACCCGTGAGGTGAAGTGGGGTGGAAAGGATTTGGCAAGCTATGATGTATTCAGCAATGATATCAGTACAAAGGTGTGAGACATTAGAAAGATGTACCCGCGGGGGCTAAAAACTGTGCAAGACTCTCCGGCCTGACACCCATGCTCTGTGGCATATAAGGCGCAAGTAAAGGCGGAACGTTGAACGAAGAAAATATCGTCATGGCATCCCTTGTCGAAAAGAGAATGAATGTCGGCAATGGGACGGGCCTGGGAGAACCAGTACCGAACATCCTGGCAAAATTGCGGTCTTTGACGAGGCCTAAGCCCATATTCGTGCTATGGACTGGTATTAGATTGGTGAGGAGCGGGGGTTGGGGGGGGACCTACCTGGATGTCGCCACAAACTTTTCTGTGCCGGCAGTGACAGTCTTCAGATCCATGCCATTTCGCAGTGACGATGCCGTATCAATTGAATTGGCAGTAAGGTAGGTTCCGAAGTACGTCATCTATTCACCGTAAGTTTGAGTATCTCACGAGGCAGAATTCAAAGGTATGGCTAACATAGATAAGTGCGAAGGGCTTTGAAAAGAAAAACCTATGAGGGGTCTTGAACAGGGTTTTCAGTGACGCCGCAGCTGACGAAAGCACAGATGGTGACCGGCCAGAGGCATTCTCAATGATACTCCTGTAGATGAGTGCTGGCGGTCAGAACTGCCGGGGCAAATACAATTAAACTGAGAATTAGCGTCCGCTGGGATTTTCTCACCGATCGATCAAACATATGACTATGGAGGGGGAGGGAAGTAAGTCACAAAGCCATAAGGGGAGCAAGGAGAAACGAATGTAGGAGTGAACACACTGGGGGAAACAAGTACTGTGGCAGCACCAGCAGAGAGGATATCAGACAAAATCCGTTCGGCGATCAACGGCGATTTTCCAAGACTAGGCCCAGCTTCCTTTGCTTTGCCCGCCACGACTCCGGAAGCTGGGTTTGGTGGAATTGCTGTCGCAGGAGGGGGTACTGGCATGTCTGTCTATGGTGAATTGCAGGAATTTCTGAGCATAAGAAGCTGACTTGGAGGAGGAGGAAGACACTCTAAGTGCGCCATTGCACACATGTCGCTGCTAAAATTTTATTGTGAGCATGCTGTAGTGGGCGACCTACCGCCATGCGGCCTTCGGATATCGTTGCCGATTTAGGAATAGAGTCGTGTGATATGGAATTGTGGGTCAAACTGGACACCTTGTGTCGGCCGCCCAGTGGAACGGAATGAATTAAAGTTAATTACTGCATTACCATTGTCACTTTGCCGCTATTATTTGGTCACGTTGGCTACCGCAAAAACTGGTTATACTGGAAATGGCGCTAATGCAAAGGACCAGCATGTGGCATAATTTTGAGGGGGTGGCAAGGCAAGCGAATATAAAAAAGAGAGCAAAAGATAGTTAGATGGCTGATTCATCTTGGTTAATTTTCAGTATTTGTCATAACATGATGCCCCTATTGGTTCAAAACCCTATTTACTACTCCAAAATCTCTAGTATTGGTAGTTGTTGTCACAAGAAGGTTGGATGACTCCTTGGTGAGGCTGAGTATCCACAGAGCCATGGTGGTGGCAACTCGCTTTTCTATCTACTTTGGCAATAGCGCCATTTCCAGTATAACCAGTTTTTGCGGTATTTCGTTTGGAACAGCGTTCTACTGTTACGATACTTGAGCGTTCTGTCTCACCACCAAGGAGAATAAAGTTTGGCCACCGTTTGCTTAGAAAGCTCGCTTGACTACAGGTAGTCGTATGGGAAGAAGTACATCTGCAAAAGTTGAGCTACCGGGAATGAGCAGGGCCTAAGGACACTCTCTGCATTATATATTTTGCCCGTTTCAGTTGTTTCCGAACAAAGAATGGGAGAGGAGCTACGTTTCCGAGATCCTAAGGGTAAAAAGACTATACCAAATCCGAACCAGGCCCACCGTGCAATGAACGAAAAGGGAAAAAAGGAATCAGAAATCCGCATATCGAAAACACCGTAGAAAGCTATGAGAATACCCTCCTTCCTAGTTGAAGCAAGAAGGTAAAGAAATTCCACTAAATCAATGACTAACTGTGTATACCTAATGGTATCAACCACTCATAATGCCCGGAGCTGCCCTATGGTCTAGAAATGTGTAATCGAGGACATATTCTTTCTATTAAGCATTGAAACGTTAGGGATCTGGTTAGCTTTGGTCGTGATCACATTCTGAAGGGGAACATACTCTTACTCTCTCCCACGCATTAGGGTCGAAGAAAACATAGATCCCTTTTTCAGCATTTTCGGATATCTGCCTAATGTCGCTAGCGCTGTCCTTAGTCAACCACAGTTTGAGCGCCGTATGGTATCTCCAATTTCTCGAAGACCTTTGCTTAAGCAGGAGGGTAAGAAGAAAAACAGAATTAGCGGGCAGATCGTAGGATTTGAGGGGGGTGGGTAGTTATTACAGCTCTGCTGCGACCACTTCTTGCATTATATCCCTCGGCATCGTGTAGAAAATATAAAACAACGTTTCGTCAGAGAAGCTTGAGACCTTGGTGCCAAGTGACTGCACGTTTTGTACAGTGTAACAAGGGGGTAGTTGGTATTCAGGTTCAACGGGTTTGGAATCAACATCAGCCCAAGGCGACGCAAAAGATGGGTATAGAGGCGCTTCAGGCTGATTCAGATCGAGTCCCAATTGTGTCAGATCCTGCCCCAAGGCCAGCATCGAATAATCACCGCTCTCTCCTCTTATGAGGCTTAGAAGCCCGCCAAGACCAAACCGATCTGTTTCCCCCATCCCAGAAGTTTGCATAGAATTTGGCTGGTTGCCCCCGAAGTCAACACTACTCAAACCAGAGGGTAGTTTTGATTGTTGAACCTGTTGTGGCTGCGCCCCTAAGGAATGGCCGACAGGATTCTGCATGCCAGGTGCTGGTGAGGAATGTTGAGCCTGCTGTGATATAGGTCGTGAGATATTTGATAAGGAGATATTAGTTGGTGGGCCCGGGGTTCCATTCGTTACCATTGAGGAAAGATTTGTTTTCATTAGATTCTAAGGGGATTGTCAACTCATCCCTTCTGACCAAACAGCACTTGGGTTTTCGCTACCTTTTTCTCAAGATCAGAGATCTGGACATTCCCGGTCTGTTGAATTACAGTGTCTAATAGTCGGCTAGATTGAGAACCACCACCCATTACAAGCCCGGATCTTCCGGCACTGAGACTTCCCTGCCGTACGCCAAATTGCGTAGCACCTCCCAGACTCGTTAATGACATGAATCCTCGAGCTTCAATACCATCACCGTTTCCTTGAGTCCTAGGCAATGCTGGGAAATCGTCTAAGCTGTTCGGCTGCATTGCTTGCCTTGCCTGCGCTTGGGTTCCGACACCGCCAACGCCACCAACACCACTCACCCTGTATCCGCCCATATTGGCAAAAATGTCTTCCGGCTGAGGTGGCCGATTTTGTGCCGAAGGGGACTGGGTGTTTAATCTATTCCACGGTTGAACATCCGGATTCTGGGGTTGGCCTCCCAGGGCAGGAAAATCGCTGCGAAACCAAACCAAAACCTGTCAACTCACGTTTGTGACAGGAGACAAGGGAAAATGGGAACGATGAACCAATTGGGACTAACTTCATATCCAGAGGGGTACCGGGCTGACTCGAGAGCACACTTTGCGAGAATGTTAAGCCTGAGCCTGGCCTACTTCCTGGAGGGTTGGGTACTCCGGGTGGTCCCCCTTGCCATCCACTGCCACCTGCAACCCTCACAAGACTATGGTCAGCCATCCGCTCCAGGCTCAGAAGAGAGCGCAGTGAACAGTTTTCGTAGATATATCGATGCGCACGAACCTAATTTACCATTTGGAATACCACCGACAGATCTTGAAGCAGAAGCGGAGGAAGCTTGGGGGAAGCCCCCCAATCTCATTTGGGGTCCGGGGCCTGATAACATATGAGTTGCCGGAGCAAATCGAAGCAGAATTGTTAGCCTATCGCTCGATCGCTGGTAATATTGACAATGGGACGAAGAAGAGCAATGAATGTAGAACCTTGTCGATTCATGGCGAAATAAGGTGTGATGCAAGCAAGATGCCTTTTGAGTTAGGAGAAACGGGGTGAGGGAGGATGTGGACGCGCGAAAAGCGAAAGGCGGGGAGCGAGGAGTTAGAAGTAGATCGGATGTGGTGAGTTGGCTTGGAGGAGAAAAAGGCGATTGAGAGAAAGCAAAGCTGTGCGATGCAGGTAGTGTAAAGTGTGGACTAGACAATGCGGTTGAGATTTGGGTCTGGGGTGAGGCTGCTGGAAAGACCCGCCCCACCGTGCTGAACTGTACGCAGACGCATATGTTTTTCTGGTCCGAGGAAATAATGTTTTAAATAGACCTAGGAGGTAGGAAAATAGGTTATTTTCTGTTAACCTAAAAGTTTGGAAACCCAGGTATGATAGCCAGACCTGGAAGAGGTGTAAAATAGGGCTTTTTAGACCTGAAGAGATCCGATCGCTGCAGAACAATAAATCAGCAGCAACACAGGACTCTTTTTGCATCTTATTAAATGAATTTACTGATGATAATATTGGGCATTCAGTAGAAGATTATCACCTGTTCTATGGCAGTCAGTATGGTTAGTACCCAACTTGTGTACAAGTATCTGGGAATCCTAATTTGAGCAGGTATCATAACGAATTTGAGTGCAATGCAGTATTACCCTACTCAATTCCCATCTTCCAGCTACCAAGCCACCTAGACCTGGTGCTCATGCAGAGACCTGGGTCTCTTTTCCGTTAACTGCCACCTAGGTTCTCTTGCGCAAACTCTCTAATAGCCTATGGGTTCAAGAAGGGAAGTCTGTTAACCATGTGGTACAGTGAAATGCAACAGTGGCTATGTAAAATAATTGCCAAGACTGTTAGTGATTGACTATGAACAAGTGTAAACCATATAAGAAATAAGAATCTAATGATATTAATTAATTAATTATAACAGTTTGAAAGTCTGAAACTCTACTGGTACCATAGCTTCTATATGTTTTGTAACCTTCTCTTTAAAGTCTGGGATACCATAGGTAATACCTTTATGGTATGCTCTTATTGTTCGCCCTGTATGTACTAACAACTTCCAAATTAATATTTGTTTTACTGAATTTAAGCATGCACACACCATTTTGTACAATGTTTAAATATTGTATCTACACAATATTCAATAATTATTGCAGTTTGTAGCCACCTAATAATTCTCAATAGAATTGAGTTTACAATAATAAATATGGAAAAAAACAAGGTGGAGATCCTGTTAATTGAATATGTTTCTTAAAGTGACATTTTTGAGCTGTAAAAGTACCTCTAATGATGTTCACTTTCTTGTTTTTTCCATCTCACCTCTAAATTATAGGATTACTCAGCAATTTCATATTGCAGTTCAATGCTAAGAATATGGATTTTACCGCACATATTCAAGTTTTGAAACAAGAATACCACTCCCTTTGCTTGATTCTTGTAAATTGAAAAACAATACTTTTATTCTGCCTCACTAGGTCTCTATTTCTACGTTTTTTTTGTATCAGATAGTCCACTATTGGGTGAGGTATGTTTGATTAAAAAACCTTCTAAGCGAGATTGACACCTGTATGTTCTTGGACTATACAGTAATTTGAAGTCTAGGTAAATTACCCTTAATCGATAACCAACATTCCGTTTCAAACAAAATTGGGTGGCAGCTTGTAACTGATGTGGAGATCCAGGTAAAGCGTAGCGGATGCAGATTTTGGTATCTGCATATAGGAAAGAAGCCTATAACAGAACTCTACAAGGTTAGAGGTAATATTGAGTATTCGATGGCCTGTGCAGGAAGAGTGGAATATGTATTGGAGGAGGATAGGTTGATTTCCCCACCTGGCAGCTATTAGGTATTTTTTTGATATTTGTCAAAATTGTTTCTAACTATAGTAGTACTAAATTAATCTAACCCGGCAGATAGCTAATAGGCTTCATTAAGGGCCCTGTTTCTGAGGAGCAGGGACAAAATAACCTAGATTATTCTGATTAAGTGGGCCAAAAATCATCCACATTGGACAAGAACAGACTGAGATAGAGCTCTTTAAAGTTAGACAACTTCAAAGAGCTCTATCTCACTTGGTTTTGGTCCAATTTGGACGATTTCTGTTTTAATATGCAGTTAATAACCTGCTCTTGGCGCCCTGTTCGTCAGAAATGGGCCCCGTAATGAACACTAGACAGCTAATTTGTCTTAGGTTCCTAGGATGCAAGATTCAAGGTGTAATATTTGCTCAATTGGAGTGGGACCTGAAACGGAAAAGTCTGCTAGACTTGGATAAGGCTCTCTTAGATAAGCTCTATGGCTTATTTATCTGTGTGAGAATGGCTATATTATATCATTTACTGCGATGTGGGCAGACTGGTATCTTATTATCCTAGCTGGAATATCTTATCTAATATTTAGGAGCGAGAGATAGGGCATCATAAGACGACCGTATATCTGAACCCAAGTTCCCGGAGTTATGAGCTTCTTAGTGGCATTTGGAAGACGACTCGAAACACTGGATGAGAGAATATTTCAAGATATGTTGAACTGATTGGGATGATGTTTCGAGAATACTACTCCTCTCATTTTCTAGTTGCATATGCAGTAGCTGAATAATACTGTGATAGCAGGATATCGCAACTGATTGCTCCGTATTTCATGTAGCTATTGGTATATAGGCATTTGGACCGTATATTCATATATAGTTTATTATGACGAAGTGATCGAATATTGTCTACTGGTGGAGTGGGAACACCCTCAGATGAAATAGCAGTTCAGGAGTTTGTCTGAGTTGAGCTGGACAAGATTTCAGAGTCAAACGGTGTTCGCACTTTGTTCTGATGAACTGAATTGTTAAGAAAATACTTCTTAACTAAAGAAGTCGAAGTAGCATGAATATTAGTATAAAGAGTTGGTCTGTTCCCCAGTGGTTGAAGAACCATGAAGGCACAGAGAAGCGTCCTTAACAATATAACAAGTTAACAAGCGAGTTATATTCTAACGCTTTGATATTTGACTATACTTGATCTTTCTACCTTTAACAAAATGATTAGCAACAAGCCTTCCAGACTGTCAATTCATTGACTCAAATATTCTCAGCCTAGTTAGTGCGGAATCCTACCTTGTTATCTATCCCATAACATGTGTTTATTAATAATGTGGCTTTCGTAAAGGGCAGGTTAGGGGGTAAGATAAACAATGCATACTGGCAGGTTTCGAAAGTGTTTGGATTCATGGACAACTCGGGCATCCAGACACTTTTGAAAATAACAAGTACACATGGTGTTGGTTACAGGGCAGGGACGGGTTTTCACTGGCCAAGTCCAGTCCTTAAATGATACTAGGAGTGTATTTTTCAACTAATTCCCGCATATAGCCCCTGTGTAGCCCACCTACACTCATTTCCTGGATAGGACCTGTGTGTTACGACTTATTTTTAACAGAAACCGCTCTGGGGTGTGGGTGGGGCAGGGCCCTGAGTCGGGCCAAAGGCAGGAAATGCAGAAAAAGACAACCCACTCTAGGCTATTGAGCTAGGTGGGGTGCTGAAAAGGTGATGGGGCCTGTATTGTTCAGGCCACTATTTGCCTCCTAATGCATTCTAAGCACCCAAGTTGGGTGAAAGGTCAGCTAACAAATGGATAGCGCGATTACAATGTCAGACATGATTATCGAGCTAAACATGAAGAGTTTAGCACTGTTGAATAATACAGCCAATATGGATAATATTGCAGGCCAGGATTGCGAGTAGAAGGGGGAAAGCAGGTTGAGATGACCGCTGGATATAATAATACTGAGGACACATTGAGGGCTTAGTTTGGTAGTAGTACAGAGCAAGATGGATTGGAAGATACTACCGGCGGTAAGGATATAGGAGGACGTGGTTGGTGCGAGGCCTAGCAAGAATATAGACCGAATCTAAAAGTACTAGTTGGTGCACCTTAGTTTCAAAACCCTGGGTATGTAGAATCACAGTTTGAAGAAACTGATGAAGATTATAGGTAGAATTGTTTTATTACCACTCAGTGATCGTGTGTATAATATAGGTAATGAAATTAAATGAAAATTACATAGGCAGAAAGGGTCAGGAATGATCAAACAATAGTAGTAAATGGGATGGTGGGCAGGAAAGGCATGAGAATAAATTTATAAGTGATGAAAGCATAAGTAAGATATCTAGCCAGTAATTGTAGGTTCAGAAGGCATGGGAATCTGTAGGGCAGATGGTTATAAATTGAGCAGGCTTTAGTAGGTTGTCTAGTAGACAGCTGTAGATTAAAAGGTATGAGAATTGGTTTGGGGGACTGTTAGAAGTCAGGGAAGACAATAGAAACCCGTGAGTGGACTCTAAGAGGCAGGGAGGTCGGAAAGAGTCCTGGAGGAGATGAGATAGTATGAGAATATTGCGAGGAATAAGGACGGAGGAGGTAATAACAGGAAAAGATCCACCAGATATTTGAGAGGACTGAGGGAATCCAGAAGTGAGGGCAAAACAGTGGTGATATTGGAAGGGTTCTGGATGAGAGATGGATTTGGATAGTGGCCCGGAACTGAGTTAATAAAGAGAGAATATCATCGGAAGAAAGTTGGAAGAGCAGTGTATCGTGGGTGGCAGCTTGGGAGAGAGATGTTGCTGTTGCAAGATATCTGGCAGAAGGCAGCATGGGAACTGGTAACTTAGAAGTAAAGTGATGAAGAGTCTAGGACTGAGGAGTAGAGTAGGTAGAGGGTGGCTGTGGCAGATGGGTCAAATGTGTTTTACATACGGAGGGGCCAAGTCAAATAAGTGAGAAGGCTTCTGTTTGGGGTTGGAACATATTGGACACGGTCCTTGCACTTCCAGATAGAATGAGCCAAGGTGGACACATTTAGAACCAGAATATATGTTATAAGGACCTGGAACGTTTAGTCGAGAGGCTCATGGGGTAGAGAGGTGGAACACGATATCCCTTTTCTAGCTAATGAGATGAGAATGAGCTTTCATCGCAAATTAAAAGCCCCATAGCTAGTATGTCCTTTGCACAAATGTTAGCTTGAGGCCTGATATTTACATGCTTGGGATTGGTGACCAAATTCAGTGCTCAGGAGTTTACCTATGCAAATCTCGAGAGTTTTGAGAGCGGCTTGGACAAGGATGGCCTAGAGGTACCAGAGAGCGGCATCCCTGACCAGGGCGCACATCAATCACCGCTTGTCACCTTCACTATTTTCAATGAAATATTCCTCCCACGCCTTCAGGAGCCATTAACTCCCATTAACTCGTCCTACAGTGGCAATTATCTATTTTATTTTGATTGCAATACATGTTCAGTTAGTATGCTTTTAAAATAGTTCCAATCAGTTGAACATATTTTTAACTTACACGAATCTGGTCTCATGAGTTGACTCCTACTTAGCGATCTTTTTAGTATTCAGGCAACTTGGTGCCAAGCCTCATACATATCAGTGCCAAGATTCTGGATAATTTAAAAATTGCCAGGTAGATGCTACTTGGATACTTGCAATTTTGAGGCTTGAGTTTGAATATATGATCAGCCTCTTACGGTACCATATCTCACCCTTAATATTAGATAATCTATTACCGCTTGCCTAATAACTGGAAATGAGTAGGGTGATATCAATTATCACTTCATGGTTGTGTACAAGGTGTGGCTAGCGCCTTGCTTTAAAATCATGCTTCCTCTTGCATATTTTCCTCAAAAGTGCAAATTGCACTTTTCTTAACACCAAATAATTATCTTGAGTTTTCTGCGTAACGTGACCTGTCAGGTTACACAAGTCATACATGGATCCCTCTGCCACTCTCTTCAAAGCGCGCAAGCGTGGAAAGGGGAAGAAGCCAGTATGCGAACTCAACCCACCATGGGACGTTGGCCTTTGGAGGGCCACGTCACCCCCCTCCCTTCTGCCCCTGGCCCCGCTTTGCGTAAGCGACAGAGATGCTCAATGCTCACCCTGTTCGCATTACCACAATAGTCTACCCCTCTGGACTATTACCTGCAGCACTTTAACCATGCGAGCATAGTCTACAAGGGCCATATTCCCTCCGGAGGCCACTGCCCCTATATCTGTATCCTGTTGGAGGTAATCCGGATGATCCACAAAGACTTCAGGTTAGTTGTCAACACCCTTGTGGAAAGCATCGATATCCTCACAGAGGAGATAGTTGCCCTTAAGGCTCACACTCCCCGTCCTGAAACACCCATCCCGATAGCTTTCAAAGTAGCCAAAACTAAACCCTTGGAGGTTGACCCTGCCACGGGGTTCCCGCTACTGACTGTACACCTACCCCCCCTTGCACCCGCCGCTATGTAGTCCACCGTGGTAAAAAAAGGCAGAAAGAAGACGAACAACCATTCTAAGAGTACTAGATCCTCCACCACTGCCGAACCCCCTTAGAGAAAGACCTCAACTACAAGACAATGCCGACTTATTATTACGAGAGAAGGCATCCCACTCCCTATGTGAGCACAAGACCTTCGCCATGAGACAAACAAAGGGCTGGTGGGCACCTATGTACAAACAGTGACTGTGAAAGGATTGACAGTTACTCTTTTGACTATGGAAACAATAAAGGCCACTGTGCTTAACTGTAAGGTGGGCTTCTTCCGACACCTTATCCCAGGTACCGTCAGTGTCCACTTGGACACGCCGGTGACGTACCTCTTGGTGCCTAGGATCCTGACCTCTTGCCCAATGGACACAATCGCCACAAAGCGTACAACTTGCATTTCGGGGGTGGCTCTTGCCGGACCCCTAGAAGGCTTACTATTGAAGAATTACGTGTTGGAAAACTTGTGTCAACAGTGGCTATTGCTATTACTGGCCGCAAGACACCGGACTTTGTCACTAAGCACCTAGCGGCCCTCTCCTCAACATATAGGACCGAGCGTCGCTTGTGGTTCAACACAGACATCTAGTGCTCCAACTGCTATTCTTTTGGTCAGCACAGCAACAAATGCACCAATCCAGCCACCTGCCTGTGGTGCACATCTTTCAACACGACTGGGGCTCACACTTGTCCCACAGCCACTTGCCATGTAAGAAGCGGACCTTGCAACCACATCTCACTTAAGTGTGTGAATTGTGGTGGCCGGCCCGAATCGCACGCATCGACATGCCTCTTCCACTCTGCCAAGACGCCTGAGGGCCCTGAGGAGGATGGTGAGGAGGAGATGCCGGACACTCATCAGCAAAAATTCTGGCTTGCATTCTGAGCGTCCTGTGCATCAGATGCACATGACGCCAGAACGCCAATTGTGAATCCGGACGCAACAATAGTATCACACAACTCACCAGACGCAACCGAACGCAGCACTTAAGACTCAGCAAGCACCGGACGCAGCACGTAATACTCAGGACGCTACCTGACGCTGGACCACATCTTCCTGAGATAGGGAAGGGTCCCCACTTTACCAGTTTCTGACCTTGATCATTTCTGTCACAATACTAGATTTCATGCTATCAAACAATTAAATTTACTGCTATTCTACTATGGTTCTAATATACAGGCTAATCCACATAGAAACACCCATCATGATACTCATAAGCAGCCTGAGCCTTCTGACAAAATACCCGTTCATAGGCAAGTTTAACCCCCCCCTTAGGCTCAGGCTTCAGGGGACCCCCCCTAGCCAGGACCCTGTAACATCATGAATAAGAGTCGCGGAGGGATGAACCTTATATCCTTGTGAAGCCGGCGGCGAGCCCAACAACCTCCCGCAAACAGAATCAAAATCCGTCCCGCGGTTGTGGAGTAATCTGCTGTCGAGTAAAATATCGCTAGGGCTACTATAAAGATCCTCTCCACAGAAGACAGCGACTTCCTGAGCCTTGATGCGACAGAGATGTATCTTATACCGTTAGAGAGCTGGCGTCAAGCCCAACAACCTCCCGCAAAGAGCATCAAAGTCCGTGCAGCGGTTGAAGAGTAATCTGCCATCGAGTAAAATATCGCGAGCTTGATACCTAATATACCCTCCACAGAAGACAGCGATATCCTGGGTTTTGATGCGACAGAGACGGACCTTATACCGTTGGGAAGCTGACATCGAGCCCAACAACCTCCCGCAAAGATCTTCAAGATCCGTCCTGCAATTGTGGAGTAATCTGCCGTTGAGTAAAGTATTGCCAGGGTTACTATAAAGATCCTCTCCACAGAAGACAGCGATTTCCTGGGTTCTGACGTGACAGAGACGTACCTTATACCGTTGGGATGCTGACATCGAGCCCAACAATCTCCCGCAAGGAGAATCAAAATCCGGCCAGCGGTTGTGGAGTAATCTGCTGTCGAGTAAAATATCACCTGGGTTACTACTCTTACTCTAAAGATCCTCTCCACAGGAGATAGCAATTTCCTGAGTTTTGATGCGATAGAGACGTACCTTATATGGTTGGATAGCTGGCGTCGAGCCCAACAACCTCCGGTAAATAGAATTAAGATCGGTTTGGCGGTTGTGGAGGAATCAGCCTTCTAATCCAAAGATTGCCAGCCCTGTAACTTCATGAATAATAGTCCTGTAGGGATAAATCCTATACCAGTATGGAGCTGGCAGCGAGCCCAGTAACTTCCAGTTATAACATTTAGGATTGGTTTAGTGGATGGGATGGAGTATGGCGGCTGGTGCTCAGGAATGTGGGTGTTGGGTGTGTTGATGAAAGAGTTTAAGTGAGTTGCGTCGAGTTGGGGGCTACTAAGTGCCGAGAAACCTCCATGAACAGCCTGAGTACTAGACTAGAGAGTGTTCTGGCTATCACTCACTTTCAGACTGGAGTAAGCTGGCATTTTGGCTCCCTCAAAGATAAAGTTCTGAAAATAGAACTCTGAGTGCGAGTGTGACTCTGGCCCAGGGTCTTTAGTGTAAATTTAAGATTAAGGGTATGATAGCTTTCTCACCAGGCACAAGGCCTAACTATATTTTCTTTGCCAAGAAATACTCCTTGCTCAAAACTGGGCTAGAAGACAAAGAAGACAGAGAGGAGAATCAGGGGTAGTGGTGAATCCTGATGTGCGATGGTGTTGAGGTTTAAGTCAGGATGCATGGGAGGCAGGGTTGCTTGGTTGCATGTGCCCGGATGGAACGCAGTGTAGGAAAGGGTTTCCGGATGTACCAGACGCCACCAGATGTGGCGCATAAGATGTGGCGCATAAGATGTGGCGCATAAGATGTGGCGCATAAGATGTGGCGCATAAGATGTGGCGCATAAGATGTGGCGCATAGGTACAGGATGCACAGGACGCACAGAACGCAGAGTCCAGGCCAAGAGAGTCAGGACACAACACTACTGTATCTGATGCAGGCCACCTTTTTGCTGATGCTTGATGTTTATAATTCTGGAGGTTATGGATTCAGTATAGGCCTCGTGTCTATAAAGTTTTACTGTTTTATAATGTGGAGAAGTGCAGGATTTTCTTTTGTTTTTAGGGTTTTTAGGCCATAACTTAGATTAACTGCCATGGTATCGCCTGTAGCTAGCTACTAAATATAACCACAGACTTAACAAAAAAAAAGAGAAATCTTGCTTTAAAATCAGTACTGGCTAGATCCTATAGAATACTCTGCAGAAATCTCTACCGTTCAGAAGACACTGTAGTACTATAGAGAATAGTTTGATCAGGATCTTCTTTTACCTATTGGATAGGTAGAAAGGCTTAGAACAATTTTGGAAAAGGAATTTGTGGCAGCATACGAGGTACTGGAAAGATCTTGCCTTAAAGTTAGCGCTTGCCAGACTATTTAAAATGTCTAGCAGTAAGCCCCTCATCTCAGCAAACACTATAGCAATATGGGCAATGGTTGAATTAGGACACCCTTTACAGTGTTTCATAGCTGTCAAGGTATAGAATGACTTTGTAAAAGGGCTCCATAATTGAATACAGAATACCACCAGAATCTGGTCTTAAAAGCAGTACATCCTACACCTATCAAACTGCCTATGAAAATACCCTCATTTTAAATGAATCTGTTGTTCTAGCGAAGATTTTCCTATTGGGACTTGGATTCTGATATTGGGTAGCCAGAAGGGCATAGAATGACATCTTAAAAGGGGTCCATGATCGCATATCTGAGCCTCGTGGAATCAGACTATACGGTAAGCAGTTGGGAAACCCCTCAAAATGGTTGACAGAAATGACACTCTTTTAAAAACCACTCTAGTACTATGAGGAATAGTTAGATAAGGAGATTCTTTACTATTTTAGAATACTAGGAAGAGGTGTAATGACATCTTATAAGGGCTTTATAGTCATGTATAAGATGATTCTGGAATCTGACTTTAAAAGTCGCGCTATCTTAACACTTCTAACAACATGGGAAAAGTTTCTACCCCAGAGTAGACCATGATTTCATCTATATTTCTTTATGATTATTTTTGTTAAATCTTAGAATTTATTGGGTTAAATAGGGGCAAACCCGTTACATTCAGAGCAATAAGCCCTGTGTCTACTCTTAAAATAATATTATGTTCGTTAAAAAACCTTGCCGTGAATCTAGGGAAAACTGAGTGCCCCAAGTCCCTCTAGTATGTGACCTACCACACATCCCACACCAAAAACCCACCAAACCTGTCTGCCAAGACAGCCAACCTCTCAACAAACAAACAAGACAATACTCAAATAGCACAAGCAGGAGGTAACAAGAAAAACCCATACTGTAATCATAAACAAAAGCAATCCACCCCTGTTCAATGCTCAAAATCACTAGCAGTGCTCTTCAGAATAAAAGCAAGCCTTATTATAACAGATTTTGCAGAATGCCAACTGGCTATTAACAGGTAGCTAACACAGTAGAATTCCGAGCTCACTAGGCTGAGGATATTAGAGACAACGGATTAATAGTCAGGAAGGCTCGTAGGTAATCGTTTGGTAAAGGTGAAGTAATAAAGTCTAGTCAAATATCAAAGAGTTAAAGTATAACTTGATTAACTTGATATAGTGTTAAGGTCTCTTCTCTGTTGTCTGATGATTCTTCAACTACGGGGGAGAGGCCTACTATTTATACTAATGTTCATGCTACTTCGACCATCAGCAAAAGATCTACTCCTCATCTTGTGCGTCAGACCCACAGGATGCACAGAACGGACAGGATGTAAACTCCCATTCTGGATGTGACGTTGATCAGACGCCGCGTCAGGAACATTCGCTCAACGGCCCATTGCCTCCCGACAACATCCTGAAATGCACCCTACGTCCTGTGGGTCTGGACGCCTTTCGACGCTAGCCTATCATGTCCTTACATCAGCTGACCATCGGGTATCATGTCCTGACGCCTTCGCACGCTAGGCCATCGTGTACTGATGCCTTCGGAGCCCAGACTATCATGTCCTGAAGCCATCCTAGCGTTTGTTGTATGCGCCTTCCCCGTCCCGATCCCTATACCCTTCCTCTCTTCATCCTAACCTCTGGACTATTTACCTGATCCTTCCAGATGCCAGTGACTTGTTGCGCCATCCAGACTGACAATACTCCGGTCCTCTATCCGGACGCGCTGATCCCATAGTCACTATTCTGGACCCCTTCCTCACACTCTCCTATATTCTAGATTCAAGTTCGTTTTCCTAAAATTATCGTGATAGTGCTCATAATTTATTACGTCATCTCGACGCCCTATACTTCTGGATCTACTTTGATACTATGTGACTATTGCATATGACCTTTATTACCCCGGCTTTTGCGCGTCCCATCACGAGAAAAAAAATTGAATCTACCTAGATGTACCACCTCCCCTTAAGCACCCTCCGTGGTATTCCCACCATCCGGCCAGCTACTGGTTGTCTCCACCGCCCCTGGCCCAGCTTCTCTGTTCTGAGAATCGTCCAGGTTGAGCGATAAGTGATTGCTCATTTGAGAGTCAACGGCCCCCCCTGGGTTGTCAAGACTTTCATGATTCGAGCCAGGATCTGAATCCAGAAAGGTTAGCTCCCACACAATGGACCTTTGACTGAGATCCAGTCATGTGTCCGCCTTCTGCGACCGATGTTGACTATCTTCGAGCCCCCGCAGGCCGCCGCTGTGGGTGTCAATCAGCATCTGTCTCGGTAGTGCAGGACCTCCAGGAGCCTGGTTACCTAGCTGACACTTCGGTCCTGCATAAACCGCGTGGTTATCATTCGGAAAGCCCTCTCCCCACTCCTGCCGAATGCTATGCTGTTTCTCGAGCCTCGGTGCGATCTTGTGACGAAGGTTTAATATAAACATGTTCTCCGTCGCCCAGGCGAACCCTCGCCACGTGTTCTTCTGCCGGATACAAGGATCTTGTGTTTTTCATGATTAGTGGACTCAGTTATCAAAAAAGAGGCAATGATTCGGACTCTCCCACCTTCAACGACTTCGGTATCTAAGTTGGGAGGTTTCTTATATACTCCCGTTTGCAATGCCCGTAGTGAATGGCACAGTATTGCCCATGACAGACAGACCATCGTACCGTTTATGCGCTTCAGAAACTTAGTGTGCAGCATACCTGGCATTTTGATTCCGTCGAAATACTTGCCGTATATAGCGTCTGCAATCTCGGGGGTAAGGAACCTGAAGGTTAAGTCCTACGTTCGTTCTGCGATTAGTCATGTCCGCCCAAGTCCAATGGCTGGGACCAACCGCATATCCATGGGGTGGACACATGAACCTGTTCCGTTCTAGCAGATAATCAACCCTGCGCACCATAGTGGTAGGAGTATCTGGCAGCAGATCGTATAGCTGTCTGATATTATGCTTCACATGATACAAGAATTGCGCTCTCACTGCAGTATGTTTTTGATAGAGCTGTCACAGTCAGTGACTGTCTCTACGTCATATGACCTCCGGCTGAGTCAACTTACCTGCTTCACACTCTCCTCCGATAGCTCAATATTCCCAGCATCCGATATCGTCTCCAGCGCCTTTCCCCATACCATGTATCTCTGAGATGTCAAAGCAACCGGGTTCGGTAGTGGGTTATCAAAAAGTGTATACTGGAGCATCAGTTCCATCGCCTGCTCTAATATGGTCACCTCAGCTCCGGTAACGGTATTTCGCCATAAATCTGTTGCTGGCCTCGGCCGCCTGGGTCGTCGGATACCCGATTCACCTACCAGACTCGAGGATCTGACATCCGATGTAGTACCACTAAAGGTCGCTAGCGGAGACGAATATCCTACGCTCGATGACAGGAAGGTCGGTGGACTGTTGCCTCTATCATGAATTATACGTCTACAATTTGCTGGTGTCTGTCTAACGAGAGGTACCTCCTGTGATCCGGAGGTGGTTGAAATTCGCACAACTGGTTGCTGACCGTTTCCCTGTCTGCGAGACGCCTGCGGCCTATGACCGTACCCGGATGTTGTACCCTTGGAAATCTTGGAGGTGTCAACATCGATCACAGGCTCCAATCCAGTTTCATCTGCATTGCATGGGTTTTGGTATTCATCACTGCTATCATCGCTTAAATGAACAGTTTCCAAATGCGCTTGCCTGTCAGGCTCCGTCTCGGGTTCGATATTCGCCCTGGTTTGTATGGTTGTTCTTCGCGGACGCTTGGGCGGTCTTGACAGAACCCCAGTCTCACCCGGACCCTGTGATTGGCTCCGACGCGACGCCTGGTGGGTTGCGAGTGTCTGAGAGCTGCCAGATTTGTCCGCCTGCATTCCCGATGCAGATCCAATATCGTCGGGTACAAGGTCGTGCCTATACCCGTTCATATTCAAGTTGCCAACTCCAGGTGTTGGCTGACTGGATGCCATGGTATCCGGTACGACATTGCGTCTACGTCTATTCCGATTACCAACTTGAGGTGTTCGCTGACTGAATCCCATGGTTTCTGGTACGACCTCGCATGTACGTTCGATCTGCTTGCCTGCTCCATTGGTTGGCTAACTGTGTGAATTTGTCTGTCGTTGCCGATGCATCGTGGAATATTGGACAATCAGATATTAGCTAAAATACAACTCTGATTTTTGGGAGCGAAGAAAATAGTTCAACGTATATCGAGTCTTGTGAAGACAAGGAGTTTGCATGGTTTTCTTGTTTTCAATAGGACACATTAGGTCTTATACGCTAGGACTGAGGGGGGAGGACATCATACACTATCACTCAGTAGTGAAGGCAGATATGCTCTTGCGAAAATGGTTTTCTGAATATTCAAAATTGTGTCGGTGATCCTGCTACTCTCAGCACTCATAGAGCTCAAGACTCCAGGCTTAAAGATTTGGACGAAATGGGGGAGTTCCTAAGGTGGAGTAGTAGCCACAAAATGTAGGGGTCAGCGACAATAATTCTAGCGAGACATTGGCCACACCTAAAGGGAATGATAAACATGGAATCTCATCTTCAGCCGACCAATCAACACACATGAATATAGAACGCACGGGAGTCACTCGATGACCGCCCCCAGCGTCTGGACAGTTCTGGTGTGATAAACGGATGTGGGCCGGATATAGTAAAGGTTAAACTTCACCTAAGGTGAGGCTGGGAGTCTGAAATGCAAGGGAAAAAAGGGGATCAGGCATAAGAGATTGAAATAGCTAGTCATACAAGATGCTAATGCAAGGGGGCTCAATGATATGATTAATATCCTATGCTAGGTAAGAAATCCCAGGATGAAAATTCAACATCTAAACTATGAAGCTTGCACAATCAGACACGTAATGAAAAAGTAAAAGAAAATCCACAGAACAAAGAATCAGTTGCCAGCAATCGTGGTTCTTCTTCGACTGCCATTTGACAGTGTTTGGGTGTTTGGCCTGCGGGTGTAGGAGTATCATGAGTGTTAGGAGCCGGGGATGCAGGGGGCCCAGGGGAGGTCGTCATATCCTGATCCAGCCCAGGAGCCGGGGTTCGCGATGCAGGTGGAACAGTGTATACATTTGGCGTACTGGCAGCCAATGGGATAAACTCAGCATTTGGTGTGATGGGAGCCGGCTCAATTGTCTCAGCATTGGGGATCGTCGCATGTGGCGCAACTGTGAGGCTGACTGGGGTGGGAGCACTGACCACACGCTAATCAAGCTTCCCAGAGAGTCCCGCAGGAGGACCATGCGGGGCGCCATCGTATCAATCACGGTCGCTTCCTCTCCGGTCGGGATTTCTCAGCCAACGAGCCATCCAAGGCGTCCCCTAGATAAGCTGTAGAACCGTTCTCGGCTGCTTGGAATCTGACGGCGGGAACGGCTTCGAGCCAGATACTGGCACCATGGGATTAGAGCCCGATGCCTCCTCCTCCACATCGCATGGGAGAAACCTCGTGGCGCTGGATTGCCTAGAGGGGCCAGTGGCGCCCGGATTCTTGTCCTCTTCAGGCTGTTCAGTTATTGAGTCTGGTATTGTTCTAGATAGCTAAAACACGATACACTTATGTCGATAACCATTGTCTCCCACTCCTGGAGCATCTGAGATTCCTGTTCGCTCTCTGCCATATCTTCCTCGCCTTTGGCCTCAGCGCCGTCCTCCTGCTGGTTGTTCTCATCGTTCTTTATATCTTCCATTTCATCCCCGCGCTCTCTGATTGCTCCCTCCTACGCCCATTTCTCACTACGATGTGGTTGTCCTTGTCGTCCTTGTCATCCTTGTCGTCCTTGTCGTCCTTGTCGTCCTTGTCGTCCTTGTCGTCCTTGTCGTCCTTGTCGTCCTTGTCTTCCTTGTCGTCCTGGTCATCCTTGTCGTCATTGTTATCCCATTGGGTGCCTCCCACTATATTTTCTGCCTGCCCGGAATGATCCTAGACGTTGCGGTCAAAAAATGGGTGTCTGCCCCCAACAGGCTCCGGCGTTGATCTGTCATCCCCTGCTTTCTCGAGGTGTGACTCCTGAATCATGAGATCCAGAGGATGTTTGCCATCGTTAGCAAGGAGTCTCGCCCGAAGGTCATCATCTTTGTTGAGAAAAATGAGGTCTCGAAGGGGGAGTGGGGTTGTAGAATCCAGACTAAGTGCGTTGCTTCTCTCACGACTTGTGCCGTTGAGATATGGAGGGTACCGAATCACCTCCTGAGCGAGTTGCCCCTTTATCCTACCAGGTTTTTTATACTTTGTGATTCAAGGACTCCACTGGTTATTCCCCGATCTGAGTCATTCTGCCACCAGCGATAGCCAAGAAATGCATGCTCACCTTGAGGGGCACCCATTCGGCGAACAATGTGGATCCTCATTGCCAGTGGGGAATATGCGGAGGTTGAATTCGGCGATGCCACTGAAGATATCTATTATTACAGGGACCGCAGAACTTACCGTGGATTGATCACTTACTCAGATGTCCATCAATCTCATTACTAGCACGCCCTGCGTAGTCATGCTGTATTGCCGTCCGTAGTTTCTTAGCTGTGTCCTTGACTAAAATCCTCAGTTGACGACTGACGTCCCTGACGTCGTCAGCAGGACGGTTTTCTTTTACTACTGGATCTGCGATTTGACAGGTGGAAGAGAACTGGCAAAGTCGTGAATCACCATTAATTGATCGTCGGTTAGCCGTTATGGATCCAACGAGTGGGACTTGATATAGCCCGTAATATCTCGACACCATACTTCGTAGGCTATGGTTTTTCTTCGCGCATTCTTGAATCCACACCAGCTATTTGCATATGCTATGTCGCCATAGCGCCTGCTGATTCATTTGTTAGTTTAAAGGGTTCTGTGATATATGGGTAAGTTGTTGTTGACGTACCCAGAATCCTCGAAAGCCGTAATGAAATAGGGATTCTCACGGGATCCCAACAGCCCACTGTGATATGAATGGCAACTGTAAGCCACACGTCGGAGACATTTTGAAGAACAAAGGTGTCAATAGATCATTGGTTACCTTCTCTCTGCACTCCGTCTGTGGGCGGCAGCACACGGGGAGCCCAGCGATTACCGCCCCTGACTTCACTTTCGTCGTATGGGACTGCCGGATGTCAACAACCAATCGTAATATTAATATCGTGCACCGGTCAATCGTGTCACGACCCGAACTTACTTTCCCAGGCTCACAGAGCTTGCTTGTTTGTTCTTTGGGGCTGGTACGCCAGGCTGCCTGAAGCAATGCAATCTTAGTATTGTTCACGATTACAGGGTTGGACGAAGTATACATACGCTGCCCTTTTGCCCTGGGCTCTTGGGGCGCTGTCACGCGGCATTTCAACTATGAGAAGTGATGAAGAGGGATGGGGGTGAATGATGTGAAGGAGGTATGAAGAAAGTGAAGGAGGGCAGATGATGATCTTTATAGACATCAGGAACACGCTTTGTGCGTCGCAAAAAAACCCCCCACACGTCAGTTGTGTACCAACTTTGAAACATTGAACCCTACGATGAGATAACCTGTTAGGGTTTGCACGACTCCGACGATCTTGCACCTACCCTTCAAATGAAGACCTATGTTTGTAAGCCCTCAATTTAGCTCTATAAATAATTCAAATCAATGCTTATCCTGTGTTTTCATTGATACATGAAATAAGCTTTTAAGCCTCTCGAGGGTCGGGATGACGCCAGGGGGTTGTTTCTGTAGATGCTAAGAGACATCGTTGCCCTTACTATAAGACATTAATATCAATATCTTGGGGGGAAGGCCACCCCAGTATCATGCGGCTTAAACGATAAGATGCGATCATCCGCGAAGCTCAAGCGCACTTGTTTTTGCGTAAGGCTGACATCAACCCTCATCAATACTCCTTGACTCAGCGACACTCAGCGACACTCAGCAACACTCAGCGACACTTCGACCTTGAGGAGGCCTGACACCAATACCCTATATCCCTGAACAGTTGATCTATCTAATCTATAAGTTTAAAATTAGAATCCTGAATACATGAAAGACTAAACAAAACTAATACAACCATGAATCTATTTAGATACTACAAGCAATCGCCCCACCCTCTCATCCGTCACGTTTTGTAAACCCCCCTCGGCCATTGAAACCCCGCGAAGTCTCTTGGAGATCAGCTTCTTACAATTGTCGCCCTTCGGATCCCCACCAAGGTGTACCTCTACGCCTTTCATAGACTCACGCTCCGATGCACCTAACCGTGTTTTCTTCAATTCAGGAACGTCCAAACTTTCATCATCTGGCCGGAGGATGGCCCTTGAGGGTCTCGCTGCCACGTGTTAGATGCCCAAGTAGGTCAGAAGACATTGTGACATTTAGTCGGCTCAATGATGTGACGGGAGCAGGCTGCGAGCCATGGTGGATGCAACAGTGTCACTGACAGGGGGTGGCAGCATCCCGGTGCTCCCCTAACCTTAACCCCTGGTGCCCGGGACATCAGATGATGAGCTGGATGATCCTAGAAGGGAAACACTTAGGACGCCTCCATCTTGGTGATCCCCTGATTGATTGGTGTTCTCATAATCAAATCTGCGCGGTACATATAGAGCCCGGTAATGGATGTTCCCCATATGTGCGGCTGCAGAATCGGCCCAATCGGCGATGGGATCCTCATGGAGATAATGGTGTGCCCTTAATGATTGTGTCACTGGTTGTGTGTCGCGCTTGTGGCGGTAACAATACATCATGAGATCGAGTGGATCATCAAGAACTGGATTCGAGAGGAGCCAGGCTCTTACCGTTTCATCGCTATTGATGAAAACATAATCAATGCAAGATAACCATTGGGAAGCAACCCTCCCCAGCCTTCGGCGGGCTTCTCCAGTGGCACCAAGTGTATAGTGAATTGTGTTGTTTGGTACATTTCTCGAAATTATGGCTGACAGAGCCCGGATGTTGTAGGAATCTACTTTGACGAACTGGACTCAATTTACATTGCGCGGAGGCCAATATAGCATGTTATAGTTAGGACTGAAATTTAATTTTGCCCTCCGTTCTGGTGTCTCACCCTTGCCGCAGCTGGAATGCCTGGTCCAGACAATACGCACACCACGGGGCCTCTCATGCCGAGTACATCAGCAAAAACGGACCCTGCGTCTGATCCGTCGGCGTTGCGTCTTGATGCAAGCGACGCATCTCCTGCGTCCCATGCGTTCTGTGCGTCCTGACTTGCGTTGCAACGCCCCGCCACATCCCACACTTCCAGATGCTACCTGGCAACGTTCCTTGCGTCCTGACGCAACCTGGCGCCCTCCCTACGTCTGGACTACCCCA